>VTLG01014012.1_pt1 | contig 33645 bp, 31 predicted proteins | sample 4694571 | NCBI WGS metagenome assembly VTLG01 (sample SAMN12604809, study PRJNA352737) | marine metagenome | biome: ENVO:00000447; feature: ENVO:00000209|ENVO:00000569|ENVO:01000036; material: ENVO:00002151; isolation source: viral sequences binned using virsorter ...
CTCTTAAGTATAAGAACTACATAGCCTAATAAATAAATAAAAAATCCCTGTAAAAATGTCAGCAATTATAACTGATCAAATTAGAATATTAAATGCGAAGAACTTTGTTGCTGGTGTAAGTACTAGTGCTAACGCATATTATTCTTTTATTGGTCTTCCTAATCCTACGGATTATCAGTCTGATTGGGATACCAGTCCTCCTGCCCCTAAAGACAATTTTGAACAGGAGAATGATTATTGGGACAATATGATTGCCCTAAAGAAAATTAATGCTGATGATGTAAGACAAGTTGTTCCTCGTAGGGTATGGTCATCTGGTACCACTTATGACATGTATAGGGATGATTATAGCAGGTCAAATACTGCTAAAATCTCTGGTTCAACAAACTTATATTCTGCTTCTTATTTTGTAATTAATAGTGATTATAGGATATATGAGTGTCTTCAAAATGGAACTGATCCAGATAACCCAAATGGAAGACCATCTCTGGATGAACCAACATTTACAGATTTAGAACCAAGAAGTGCAGGTAGTAGTGGTGATGGATATATTTGGAAATATCTCTATACTATCAAACCTGGAGATATTGTAAAATTTGAATCTAGTGATTATATTCCTGTTCCTCTTAATTGGTCTACTAGTACAGAGAATGCTGCTATTAGAGATAATGCAGTAGATGGGTCTATTAAAATTGCTACAGTAACTAATCGTGGAGTTGGTATTGGAACTGGAAATAGAACCTATACCAGAGTTCCTATTAAAGGTGATGGAACTGGTGGTGAATGTACTATTATTGTTGATGCTGATTCAAAAGTTGATACAGTAACTATTTCCAACCAAGGGTCTAATTACACCTATGGAAATATAGATCTTCTTGCAGGTGGAGTTCCAACTGGAACTACTATTCCAACTTTTGATGTTATTGTATCCCCTCCTGGTGGACATGGATATGATATTTACAAGGAATTGGGAGCAATGAATGTTCTTTTATATTCCAGAATTGAAAATGATAATGAAAATCCAGATTTTGTAACAGGAAATCAAATTGCACGAGTTGGTATTGTTGAAAATCCCAAATCTACTGCATCATCACTTCTTAGTGCAGATAAGGCGAGTGCTACGTATGCTTTACGATTAGCTGGACTTGGTTATAGTTCAGCTACTTTTACTGCAGATTCTTATTTTGAACAAACTATATCAACAGGAACTTCTGCTGTTGGTAGAGTAATAAATTATGATCCATTAACTGGAGTATTGAAGTATTGGCAAGATAAGACTATGGCTGGGTTTAATACAGTCGGAACTGCACAAACTGATCCAGCATGGGGATTTGATTTAACTGAATTTACTGCTTCTCCTGCAAGTGGTGGAAGTTTGACAATTGTACCATCCACTGGTTCAAATTTAGCAATTGATACGTCCTTTACAGGTCTCTCAACCGTAATAAATAATAGGACATATTACCTTGGACAAGAGTTTACTAATGGTGTAGCTCTACCTGAAGTCAAAAAATATTCAGGTTCTATAGTCTATGTTGATAATAGACCATCTATTACCAGATCAGTGAACCAAAAAGAAGATATCAAAGTTATCTTGCAATTCTAAAAAATCATGCCGCAGCAAACGAATCTCAACGTCTCACCATATTTCGACGACTTTGATCCTGATAGCGATTTTCATCGGGTATTATTTAAACCCGGATACCCTGTACAAGCAAGAGAGCTAACTGGTCTTCAGTCTATGCTGCAGAACCAAATTGAGAAATTTGGTAAACATTTCTTTAAAGAAGGTGCAAAGGTAATTCCTGGTAATACAGGATATACACAATTATTCAATTGTATTCAGTTAAACAATACTTACCAAGGAGTACCTGTAGCTGCATATGCAGATCAGTTAATTGGTACAAAGATTACTGGAAAATCATCAGGAGTAACAGCAGTTGTAGATAGCGTATTATTTCCTCAGGATTCTGAGAGAAATAATCTTACTTTGTATATAAATTACTTAAATTCAAATACTCAAAATAATACTACAGAAACTTTTTCAGATGGGGAAGAGTTATCTTCTAATGTAATAATTACATCAGGATTATTAGGAAATACTACTATAGCTGCAGATACAACATTTGCTACTACACTTGCTGTTAATGCATCAGCAACTGGTTCTGCTTTTCAAATTCAGGATGGTGTTTATTTTATTCGTGGAAATTTTGTAAATGTAGACACAGAAACCCTTCTTTTAGATCAATATAGAAATACTCCTAGTTATAGGGTTGGATTGTATGTTGATGAATCTATTATCAATGCTGATATGGATGAGAGTTTGAATGATAATTCTCAAGGATTTAATAATTATGCAGCACCAGGAGCAGATAGATTAAGAATTACGTGCAGATTATTTAAAAAACCTTTAGATGATTTTAATGATGATAATTTTGTTGAACTTGCTACTATAAAAGAGGGTGTTTTACAGACTAAACCTTCTAGTGCTAGTAATTATACTAGCCATTTTATGGATATTTTGGCAAGAAGAACTTCTGCTGAAGTTGGAGATTTTTATGTAGCACCATTTGATGTTACTATTGAAGATTCTTTGAATAATGATGAAGGCAATAGGGGTATGTTTAAACCAGGTCAGACTACTCCTGGAGGATCTACACCGTCTGATAATTTAGCAGTTTATAAAGTTAATCCTGGTAAGGCATTTGTAAAGGGATATGAGGTTCAAACAATAAGTCCAATATTCTTGGATGCTGAGAAACCAAGATCAACAGCAACAGTTGGTCCTCTTACGTTTGCATATAATACTGGACCTACTTTAAAGATAAACAGAGTTGATGGTTCACCTACTATAGGTATAGGAAATACTTATGTAGTAAGTTTGCGTGATCAGAGAGTTGGGTATACAACATCATCACTTCCAGGAAAAGAAGTTGGTGTTGCAAGGGTATTTGATTATAGATTAGAGTCTGGAACATATAGTACGAGTAATGGTAATTTAAATGAATGGGAAATTGCTCTTTATGATGTACAAACAGTAACAGAGATTGCTGTTAGTACTGCATGTACTTTAACAGTTCCTACCTTTATTAAAGGTGCTAATAGCGGAGCAACTGCTTTTCTGAAGGATGCTGTAACAGCAGGAACAGCGTTAACCGTTTATGAAACTACAGGAGATTTTCTTTCTGATGAACCTCTTATTATTGATGGGGTTGCTGATGGAAGAATTGCAGTTGCAGTTACTGCTTATGGAATGGGTGCTGTAAAGTCATTATATGGAACCAATAATGGTGTTATTGGAATTAATACATTTACTGCTGATGTAATTCAGTCTGCTAAAACTAATGTTGGAATAGTTACTCTTAGTCCTGCTTCTGGAGCAAATTATATTAGTACTGTAAGAACTGCTCAGACAACAACTTTCCCAGGACCAGTACTCAATCCTATCATAAAGGAAAATGATATAGTTCAGTATACTGATATTGCATCATCTACTGATCCGATGTATGCAAGAATAGTAAGTGTCGGTACAAGTACTTTCCAGATTACAGGTATTGCTACTGTATCCGGAATAAATGATAGTAAGTTGCCAACTGCTGCTTTAGAAGTAAGTGATTTTACAGTTCTAACTACAAAGTTAGATAGTTCTACAGATAATACCTTATATACAAGACTTCCTAAGGATAATATTGCTACTGTTGATTTAACAGATGCATCTATTTCAATAAGAAAATTCCAGAATGTTAATATTACTAATAATCAGTTATCTGCTTATGTAATGGCTGGTGATGATGAAACTTTCTTGCCATATGATGAAGAAAGATATGCTTTACTAAGATCTGATGGTACTGCTGAACCACTAACCTCTAATGCAGTTCAGATAGATTTAGGATCTACTAGACTTCAAATTCTTAATTTGGGTGCTAATGATACTAATGCTCAACTCATTACTACTTTAAAGAAAGTAAAACCAACAGCGAAGAAAAAGATAAAAAATAGAGTTAATTCTATACTGGTTGATAAGTCTATTCTTGTAGGATCTGGTATTGGAACAACAACTTTAAATAATGGATTAACTAATGGAAATTATCCTTATGGAACTAGAGTTGAAGATGAAGATATTTCTTTAAATTCTCCAGATATTATTAAGGTTCATGGTGTCTTTGAGATGGCAACTGTACCATCTACAGATAATAGTGATCCTTCTGCACCTAAGATGACTCTTGGTGCATTAACTAGTTCAACTACCACTACTTCAGAATTTGTAATTGGGGAAAAAGTAGTAGGACAGACAAGTGGTGCTATTGCAATTGTTGCTGAGAAATTAACTTCTACTCAAATATCATTCATTCATAAGAATGATATTACATTTAATGAGGGAGAAGTTATAGTAGCACAAGAATCTCTTGTAGAAGGAACAATTGTTTCTTTGAATTCTCCTAGTCATAATATTACTGAAAGTTATAAAGTTAATGTTGGTCAAGAAAGTACTTTCTTAAATTATGGAACATTAATTAGAAATCCTAATGCCGAGGCACCAGAAAAGAGAATTAAGATATATTTCTCTAATGGGTACTATGAATCTACTGATAATGGGGATATTACTACTGTAGAGTCATATAATACTTTTGATTATGCTACAGAAATTGGAATTGTAGATGGTATTTCTGAAAGTGATATTATTGATATAAGACCAAGAGTTAGTGATTACACTGTTTCTGCCGGAGCACGTTCTCCATTAGAATTTTATGGAAGGACTTTTAATGCATCTGGACAAACAGCATCTAATATTCTAGCATCTGATGAAGATATCACAGTTACATTTAGCCATTACCTAGGAAGAATTGATAGAATTTATCTGACGAAGGATGGTAAATTTGAAGTAAAATATGGTACTCCTTCAGAAAATCCTGAAAGGCCAACTCCAGTTGATGATGCGGTAGAAGTAGCAGAAATAACTCTTCCACCATTTCTTTATAATAAGGCAGAAGCTCCTATTAAATTTACAGAGCATAAAAGATTCACAATGCGTGATATCAAGAGACTTGAGGATAGAATTAAGAATCTTGAATATTATACCACTTTATCATTACTTGAAATTAATACTGCCAATATGTTTGTCCCAGATAATGATGGGTTAAACAGATTTAAGTCAGGTTTCTTTGTTGATAACTTCTCTTCTTTTATAGCACAAGAAGATAGAGCTCCAATTAATAACTGTATTGATAGAAAGTATAAGGAGTCAAGACCTTTACATTATACTAATTCAGTTGATTTAATTTTTGGACCAGTAACTAATCCAAATCCAACTGCTGATCTTCGGTTTTCTTCTATTATAGAAAATAATGTAGTAAGAGAAAGTGATACTTTAACTTTAGCATACACATCTGTAGAGTGGTTAAAACAGCATTTTGCGACTAGAGCTGAAAGTGTAACTCCTTTCCTTATTAGTTTCTGGCAAGGAACGTTGGAATTAACTCCAGCATCAGATACTTGGGTTGATACTGTAAGATTGGATGCTAAGATTATTCAAACTGAGGGTAATTATAATGAAGTAATGGATGCTGCTATTGAAGCAGGTACTGTAGATCCTCAGACTGGATTCGGTCCCATGATTTGGAATGCATGGCAGACTAATTGGACCGGTACAGAGGTTATAACAACTAGTCGTACTAGAAATCAAACTCTTGGATGGAGAGGACAGGGCCCTGGTGGTAGAAATAGGGTTTGGCGTGGTACTCTTACTGATAGAACTATTCGTGATACTTTAAGAGAAACGAGAGATACTGGTATAGAGTCAAGAAGTGGAATGAGGACTACTATTACAGAATCTTTTGATGAACATTCTGTTGGAGATAGGGTTGTTAGTAGAGATCTTATTCCTTATATGAGAGCAAGGAATGTAGAATTTGATGCTAAGAGAATGAAGCCTTTAACAAGGATGTATGCATTCTTTGATGGGCATGATGTTACTAGGTATTGTGTACCTAAATTACTTGAAATTAATATGACTGGAGGTACATTTGAAGTTGGAGAAACTGTTATTGGACGAGTACAAAATACTGGTTTAGGTGATGATAATAATGATACAACTCCAAGAATAACTTTCAGAGTTGCTCAATCAAATCATAGAGAAGGTGATTATGATCTTCCTACTAAGATCTATTCACGAAATCCATATACTAGTAATGTCTTACCTGAATCTTATTCATCTACTTCAACTATTTTGAATATAGATACTTATTCACTTTCTAATGAAGCTCAAGGTGCATATTGGGGATGGGTAGAAACTGGAATGGTTTTGGTAGGAGAAAGTAGTGGAGCACAAGCAAGTGTTACTAATTTAAGACTTATTTCTGATTTGGGTGCTAATTTAAAAGGAAGTTATTATATTCCTAATCCTAATAATTTAAATTTCCCTAGATTTGAAACTGGTAGTAAAGTATTTACTTTGGTAAATGATCAAGATAATAATCATGATGTAGCATCTACCATTGCGGAAGAAGCATATACTGCAGCAGGAACTCTTGAAACTGTTCAGGAAAATATTGTTTCTGTTAGAAATGCTAGAGTTGAGCAAAAACAGGAATTCCAAGAAAGAGCTGTTAGTAGAACAACTGGTCTTCAAGTTGTAGGATCTGAAGTAATAAGAGAGACAAGAAGAGAGAATGCTGTTATTGGTTGGTATGACCCTCTTGCTCAATCTTTCTTAGTTGATGAAGATAGTGGAATATTCATTACTGAATGTGATATCTTCTTTAGATCTAAAGATGATATGGATATACCTATGGTATTCCAGTTGAGAACCATGAAAGGTGGATTCCCAACACAACATATTGTTCCTTTTTCGGAGATTGTATTAGATCCAGGTGATATTACTACTTCTGGAGATGGTTCTGTTCCTACTACCGTTAAAATGAAGGCACCTGTTTATTTGGAAGGTGGGTCGGAATATTGTATTTGTTTGGCATCTAACTCAACTAAGTATAGTGTTTATGTTTCGAGAATTGGTGAAAATGATCTTTTAACTCAAACATATATTTCAAACCAACCATATCTTGGTTCTTTATTCAAATCCCAAAATGCTTCGACATGGGAACCAAGTCAATGGGAAGATCTTAAGTTTACTCTTTATAGAGCAGACTTTGAAGATTCTGGAACAGTTGAACTTTATAATCCAGAATTGAGTGTTGGAAATAATCAAATTCCAAAATTATTACCAGATTCTTTAAACTTAATTTCAAGAACTGTAAGGGTTGGACTTGGAACCACTGTAGCAGATACTGGGTTAAAAGTTGGACAACTTGTTTCTCAACCTGCAACTAATGCTACAGGTAGACTTGTAGGAGTTGCTGGATCAGCAAGTGAATTGTCTATTAGTAATGCTGGTATTGGATATACCCCAGCTGATGGATCTCGTAGTGTTGCTGGAGTAAATCTTGTTACTGTTACTGGTAATGGAAGAGGAGCAGTTGGAACAATAAGTGTTAGTAATGGTGTAATTAATAATGCAGTCATTACTAATGGTGGATCAGGATATCAGACGGGTGATGTAGTTGGATTTACCACGTTAGGTGTTAATTCTGTTGGTAGGGATTGTAGACTTTCAATCGTATCTATTGGCATGACAAGTGAGTTAGTCTTAAACGGTGTTCAAGGTGATTTCACAGTTGGAGCTGCTAAGACTATACAATATACTAATGATGCTGGAAATACGGTAGATCTTAATGCTGGTTATGGTGGAAATGTTCAAGTATCAACAACTGTTGTTTCTCCTAATTCAGATGGTCTTCATATTAAGGTAGATCATAAGAATCATGGAATGTATTTTGATGATAATTTGGTTCAAATCTTTGATGCACGTTCGGATATTAGACCAACAACATTAACTACTCCTTTAGATATTGGTACAACTACTGGTACTATAACTGTGGCTGATGCTTCTAAGTTTAGTCTATTTGAGAGTGTTGGTGTAGGAACTACTAATTATGGATATCTTGAGGTTGGTGGTAGTGGATATGGTACAGGAGAAATTATTTCTTATCAATCTGTTACTGGTAATACTATTGGCATTACCACTAGAGGAATGAGATCATCCAATTATCCTGTTGGAACTCCCATTTATAAGTATGAATTAGGTGGAGTTTCTTTGAATAGGATTAATAAACTTCACAGCTTAGCTGATGCAGATATTACAAATCCAATTACATTTGATTCATATCATATTAGATTGGATATGTCTCAAGATGGAACTGATAGAACAGCTGCAGGATACCCAAGTCTTTATCTAAATGCATCTAAATCTGCGGGTGGATATAAGACAAGGGCAACTCAAAATATGCCATTTGAAGTTCTTACTCCAATTGTTCAAAATGTATCAGTTCGCGGTACTTCTATATCAGGAGAAGTTAGAACTATTACTGGTCAAAGTATTGATGGAAGTGAAATTCCTTGGTTAGATGCTGGATTTGAAACTATTACTCCCAATACATCTAACTTTATGAATAGTCCTAGACTTATTGCATCTAAGATTAATGAAGATTTAAAACTTGGAAATTTCCCAGGTAATAAGTCTATGAATATGAGATTATTCCTTAATACTACAGATAGTCGTGTAAGTCCTGTTATTGATGGTCAAAGATTAGCGGTTATTACTACTTCTAATAGGGTTAATAATCCAATTTCTAATTACGCTACTGATAGTAGGGTAAACCAGATTCATACAGATCCAACAGCATGTCAGTATATTTCTAAAGAAGTAATTCTTGAGAATAGTGCAAGTAGTCTTAAAGTATATGTTGATGCTCATATTAATGTTAACTGTGATATTAGAGCATTTTATTCTATAGCAAATAAAGAAGGGCAAATGCCAATCTTTACTCCATTCCCTGGATCTACTAACATTAATGGTGTTGGTCAAGTTATTAATCCAGCAGATAGTAATGGATCTTCGGATGTATTCATTCCTAAGGTAAATTCTACTGGATATAATAGTGGTGATTTGGAATTTACGGAATATGTATTTACTGCTGATGAATTGCCATCATTCAGAACTTATAGAATTAAGATTCTATTGACTGCAGTAAGTCAAGTGTATGTTCCTAGAATGCAAAAACTAAGAGTAATGGCATTAGCATAATATGGATTATCATAAAGTTGAAGGACATGTTGATCTTGTTAGAGACCCAAAGACCAATTCAATCATTAATTTAAATAATTTGGACCATCAAAAGTATTTGAAAACTCGTTCAATTAAAAAAGCGAAAGAGCAAGATCTTAATCTTATGAAAGAAGATCTTGATAATTTAAAGGGTGAAATTGGTGAAATCAAATCCCTACTTAAAGAGTTAGTCCATGGCAAGTAAAAAGATTACATTTGATCCCAGTGCTGGAGTACCTTACGCAGCAAACTTGACCATTTTTGGTGGAGCTAATTTTTCAGCAGATTTTACTGTTGTAGATACGGGTAATGCTGCTTATAATTTTACCGGATGGACTGGATCATCCCAAATAGCGAAAAGCGTCTCTGTAGGGGCAACAATGGGTGCCTTAGCAACCTTTAATGTTGGGTTCACGAGTGCTTATGATGGTAAATTTAATCTATCTCTAGGATCTACAGCAACTGGAAACCTTGCAGAAGGAAGATATGTATATAATGTTCTAGTAAGTTCTGGAACAACAATATACAGTATTGCTAATGGTAATATCCTAGTATATGCAGGCATTTCTTCTGCTCCCTAAATATCTAAAAGAGTAGTTGTGTAAATGGCTCAACCAACAAGCAGGACAGAATTTAAAGAATATTGTTTAAGGCAACTGGGTGCTCCTGTGTTGGAAGTTAATCTAGCCACGGAGCAATGTGATGATTTAATAGATGACGCTATTCAATATTTTCAAGAGAGACATTTTGATGGTGTTTCTCAAATCTATATGAAATATCGGGTAACACAAGAGGATATTGATAGGGGAAGAGCATCTACAAATGGAAATTATGGAACAGCAGGAATAGTTACTGAGACTGCTAGTGCAAATATTGCAGGAACAGCAACTACATTTTCATATTATGAGAATAGTAATTACTTACAAATACCTCCAGAAGTTATTGGTGTAACTAAGATATATCACTTTGATGGATTAAATACTGCTACCAATAACATGTTTAGTGTTAAGTATCAGTTATTCTTGAATGACATTTATTATTGGGGTTCTACTGAAATTTTGAGCTATGCGATGACAAAGACTTATTTGTCAGATATTCAATTCTTATTAACTACCGAAAAGCAAATAAGATTTAATCAAAGAATGGATAGATTATATCTTGATGTTGATTGGGGTAGTTTGGCGGTAGGAGACTTTATAGTTATTGATTGTTTTAGAGCATTAAATCCAAACGATTATACAAGGGTTTGGAATGATTCATTCTTAAAGAGATATACTGCTGCTCTCTTCAAAAGACAGTGGGGACAAAATTTACTTAAATTCCAAGGAGTTAAATTACCAGGAGGAGTTGAATTAAACGGACGGCAAATCTATGATGATGGAATGAAAGATCTTGAAATCATTAGAGAGCAAATGTCTAATACTTATGAATTGCCTCCACTTGATATGATAGGTTAAGATTATGGCACTTAATCCATACTTCCAGCAAGGTGCTAAGAACGAACAGAGTTTAGTTCAAAATCTTATCAACGAACAGTTGAGGATGTATGGTGTTGAGGTGCATTATCTTCCTAGGAAGTATATGACTGAGACTACAGTCATTAGGGAAGTAATTCAATCAAAATTTGATGATGCTTATCCTTTAGAAGCATATGTTGAAACATATGATGGATATGCAGATAATCCTATATTAATGACAAAATTTGGTATTCAAGGAACTAATGAAGTAACTCTTACTATTTCTAGGGAAAGGTGGGAGACTTATATTGAACCTTTAATGAAAAATGAGTCTAATGTAAAATTAACTACTAGACCAAAAGAAGGAGATTTAGTTTATTTCCCTCTAGGAGATAGACTTTTTGAAATAAAATATGTAGAGCATGAGAAACCATTCTATCAATTGCAGAAGACTTATGTTTATCAACTAAGATGTGAGCTCTTCCGTTATGAGGATGAGGTTATTGATACAGGCATTGCTGCTATCGATGATGAATTGGTAGGAGATGATATTGGGGATGGAACAACTGAGGATGGTATTTCTACAATCCTTGGACCTACACAGACTCTTACTATGGTAGGTGCTGGTGTAACTGCTGCTGCATATACTGGAATTATAACTTCAGGTGCTATATCTTACTTTAAGATTAGTAATCGTGGTGGAGGATATGCAGGAATACCCACTGTAGGAGTATCCTCTGCGCCAGCAGGAGGGGTTACTGGTATTGCTACCATAGGAGAAATGATTGGTGGTATACAATACTGTAATACAAACGTTAACTCTGCACTTAAGTCTGTACAAGCAATTCATATAATTAACCCAGGTGCTGGATATACTGTGGTACCAGGGGTTGAATTTACTAATACTGGAAATGGTTCTGGTGTTGCTGCTACTAGTTTCATTAGTGATAATACTTTGGGTATTGTAACAGTTACTGCTAGTGGTAGTGGATTTACTACTGCACCAACAGTTACATTCCCTGCTCCAGATTCTATTGCTAAGACTGGAATTGGTACTACTGCAGATGCAGTCGCTATCATGAATGCTGGTGGTAAGATAACCAATGTTTGGTATACAAATACTGGTTCAGGATATACTGCTGGAGATTTACCAGTTTATGCTACATTCTCTATACCTGGTGGTACTGGTAGTGGTAACTTCCAGTTTAATGAAGTTGTTACAGGAGGTACAAGTGGAGCAACTGCAAGAGTAAGAGTATGGAAGTCTGATACTAACCTACTTGAGATAACTAATGTTGCAGGTACATTTGTAATAGGAGAAACGTTAACAGGATCATCTTCAGGTGCTACTCATGATATAAGACTTATTGACACGGAGATTGGAGATACTGAAGAATATGCTGATAATTTCAATATAGAAACAGAGGCAGATAAGATTTTAGATTTTACAGAGTCTAATCCCTTTGGAACACCCTAAATAAAGTACTAGGAATTTAACAATGTTTGAATATTTTTATAACGAAATATTGAGGAAGACCATTATTTCTTTTGGTACTCTTTTTAATGGGATTTCGATTACCCATACCGACTCTAGTGGTGGTGATATAAATGTCACTAAGGTTCCTTTGGCATATGGACCCACACAAAAATTTCTAGCAAGACTTACACAGCAACCAGATTTAAACAGAGCAACTGCAATAACGTTGCCAAGAATGTCTTTTGAATTTACTGGATTGACTTATGATCCATCTCGTAAAGTCACTACTACTCAGCAAATTGTAGTAAAAGACCCTGATAACAATACTGAGACTAAAAAGGCATTTATGCCTGTACCATATAATATGCAATTTGAACTTGCTATTATGTGTAAGTTAAATGACGATGCATTACAAATTACAGAACAGATATTACCATATTTTCAACCTGCTTATAATTTATCGGTTAATCTAATTTCGTCGATGAATGAGAAGAGAGATATTCCTGTTGTATTAGAAAATATAACAATGCAAGATGATTATGAAGGAGACTTTGATAAAAGAAGAGTTCTTCTTTATACATTAAGATTTACTGCAAAAACATATCTATTTGGTCCTATCTCCAGCGCAACCAAGGATATCATCAAGAAGACAACTGTTACCTATCTTGCTGGTGGTTCCAAGAGTACAGAAAGGGATATCTCTTATTCTGTTACTCCAAGAGCAATCAAGGATTATACTGGTGATGTTCTTACAACACTAACTAATGACATAGGAATAACTGAGGTAGTATTCGCTGTAGAATCTGTTAGTGGATTAAGTATTGAGAAGTATTATGATATTGGTGGTGAGGAGATTTATATTACTAAGATTGATGAGGATACTAAGAATATAACAGTAGAAAGGGGTAAGGATGGTACTACAGTTGGTTCACATCTAAGAGGGGATCCAGTTAAGGGTATTACTCAAGCCGATAATGACCTTGTTGCATTTGGTGATGACTTTGGATTTGATGGGTCTACTACAGGATGGGTTGATTGATGAAAATGACAAAGAAATTTGATCAATTGGATGATGCTTTTAATGTAGCAACCGAAGTTGTTACAGAATCTTTACCTGCAAAGATTGAGAAGCAAAAACCTGATAGATTAACTAAAGATGATATTGAAAAAGATTATGAGTATACAAGAGGAAATTTATACTCTATCATTGAGAAAGGACAAGAAGCAATTAATGGAATTCTTGAACTTGCTCAGGAGAGTGAAATGCCTAGAGCATACGAAGTTGCTGGGCAATTAATTAAGAGTGTTTCGGATGCTACTGATAAATTGATGGATTTGCAGAAGAAATTGAAGGATGTTAATGAGGAGCAACAGACTAAAGGACCAAATACTGTTAATAATGCTTTGTTTGTAGGATCAACTGCAGAGCTACAAAAATTGTTAAAGTCTGGACTAAAGGATAACACTAAATAACTGAGGGAGAGAAATCCCGAAGTACAAAAGTTACTCATAACATGTCGGACAAGTTACCGTCGATAGATGATTTCACTGAAGAACCCAGTGATTTACCTTCAGTCGAAGATTTAATAACAGAAGAAAAAGAATTACCTTCGATCGACGAGTTCGTTGAAAAGGAAGAAGAAATTGTTGAAGAAGAAATAAACGAAGAAGTAGAAGAAGAAGAGGTTGCGGGACAATTAGTTGATTTAACCGAAGTTATTCGTTTGGTCAATGATGTACGGAAAGATATTCCAGAAATTCCAGAGATAAAATCTTATGATGAAGAATTAAAGCAATTAGTTGAAAGTCTGGAAGAGATTAAGGGAAGCATTCCCGAAATTCCAGAAATAAAATATTATGATGCAGAAGTATCTGCTATTTGTGAGCAGATTGATTTAGTTCGAGAAGAAATTTCAGGGTTACCTGAGGTAAAATATTATGATGAACAGGTAGATGTATTAGAAGAAAAAGTTACGCTTATTAAGCAAGAACTTAGGGATCTTCCGGAAATAAAAAATTATGATGTAGATTTACAATCTATAAGAGAAGAAATACAAGAAGTTAGAAAATCCATTGTTCCGGATTTCGGATGGATTGGTAATACTTTTAATGTAATTGATGCAAATGTTAATACTTTAAATGATGGGTTAGCACAACTTAAAACTAAATTTGATAGTGATATTCAGTCTTTAAGTGAAGAACTGGATGTAAAAGATTTTGATAAGAAAGTTGAAATAAAAGATGTTAATGAGAGATTATATGAGGTTAAGGATAAAATATGGCAGCAATTTAAAGAGACCTCTTTAACTATTTGGGATCATCATAAAGCATTTAAAGATGATGATAGAAAGTTAAAAAAACAAATACTTGGACAATACAATATTTTTAAGGAAAATATTGAATCCCAAATAGAAGAATATTCCAATTCTCAAAATATTGTTACGGATTCTTTAAGAGAATATTTTGAGACATTAAAAGAAGATATTTCTAATCTGCCCACCCCAAAATATTACGATAACTCTATCAAGGATTTAGAGGTAGATGTTTCTCTTTTAAAAGAAAAAAGAGAAGAGCAAGGAGTTAATATTGCACAACTTTATAAAATTGTTAATGAGTTAAGAGGAAATTTAGAAGAAGGACTTTTAAATATTTCCCCTACTGAAAAAACTTCAGATCCTCTTACTCCTACTAATCAGGAATTTAAAACTTTAGCAGAATTTCAAAGAAATTACAGATTATTTGTTAATCGGGTTCAGGAACAATTAGCTACTTTTGGTGGTGGTGGTTCTGTAGAATTACAGTATTTGACTGATATTAGTGGTATTGCTACTAATCTCAGTGCGTATGATGGAATGTATCTCACTGTAGATACTTCTCAAGAAGCAGGAAAGAATTTTAAATTTGCAAGCGTAAGTGGTGGTGGTAGCGGACTTTGGATAGATGATGGAGTTGGTGTAAGTACCACTGCTAATATTGGTATAGGTACTACTGCTGCCAAGGCAAATTATGCTTTATTTGTTCAAGGTGATATTCAATCAACTGGTAATCTAACGGTTGCTGGAATTGTTACTTATAAGCATGTAGAGGATATTTACTCTGTTGGTATTATTACTGGCATGAGTGATTTGGATATCAGAGGTAATGCTCATATCGTTGGTGTTCTGACAGCTGGTTCAGCATCCATTACGATTGATGGTGATAATGATATTATTAGTATTGGTAATACTGTAACGCTTACCGATTCTTATGTTAATATTGGTGCTGGTGTATCTATCAGTGCTTTTTCCTCAGGTATTAACTCTGCTCCTAATGTTCTTTATGTTGCTAAAGATGGTAATGATGATAACAATGGAACCTCAATTGATAATGCGTTTTTGACTATTGGAGGAGCAGTTGGTGCTGCTACTTCGGGATATACTGTTAAAGTTCTTTCTGGCAATTATCAAGAAACTAATCCTATTGAAGTTCCTGCTTTTGTTGCTATTGTTGGTGATGATCAACGAAGTGTAAAAGTAAGTGGAAGTGTCACTCATAAAGATATATTCTCGGTAAGGAAGGGAGTAAAGTTGGCAAATATGACATTCCAAAATCATGTCGCACCAGCAGCAGCCGTTGGATTTCCTACTGGAGAAATAGCAGAGAATGTCGGAGGGGGTAGATGGAAAGGTCCATATATTCAAAACTGTACTAGTAGCACTACCACAGGAACTGGTATTAGAATTGATGGTAATCAAGCAAGATTATTAAAAGCGATGAACGTAGATGCGTTCACTCAATATAATGAAGGAGGTGTGGGTGTCGCGGTAACTAATGGGGGATTTGCTCAATTAGTATCTCTCTTTACTATTTGTTGTAATGAAGCGGTTACATGCGATAAAGGTGCACAAGCAGATATTGCTAATAGTAATTGTAGTTTTGGAACTTATGGATTAGTTGCCAGAGGTGTTAATGATTTGCAATATTCAGGTATTGTTACTTCTTCTGCAGCTGCTTCTCAAGATAATGTGGTTCTTAATATAACCAATACTAATCCAAGTTATAATATTAGCGATGTGGATTATACTCATCAAACTGGAGTAGCAACAGTTACTACATCTGCTGCTCATAATTTCCAAGTAGGAATGGGAGTTACTCTTGCTGATATTGTTTTTAGTTGTACTTATGGTAGTAAGACATATCCTTACAGAAGGCCTTATGTGTTTGAGGTAGATTCACTTCCTTCTACTACAAAATTTGTAACTAATTTGGGTATCTCTACTGTAGCACATACTTATTCATCAGGAGGAACTGCTCGAATTGAAACCGATAGACCTTATGATGGACAAGTAGTTTATTTTGGTACTTTATATAATTCCGTTGAGACTATTACTGTAGGTTCAGGTGGAACAGGATATACTTCTACTCCCACAATTACTATTGATGCACCTGCGGGTCCTAATGGAGAAACAGCAACTGCATTTGCTACAGTAGAAAATGAATCTATAACTTCAATTAGTATTATTAGTAATGGAAGTCAATATTCTTCCACTCCTACTATTACTATAGGATCTCCAGATGTGGGGATTAATACTGCTACAGCAACAGCAGGGATGGCTCCTATCTATTATACAATAAATAGTTCAACTCCAGTTACTGCTGGAATAACTACATTAACTCTAGATGAAAACTTAATTAATACGGTGGGGGTTGGAACTACTGCATACTTCTTTGAAGTTAGTAAGATTATTGCTAGTTCTCATACATTTGAATATGTTGGAGCTGGTAATGAGATTGCCAATGCTACCCCAAAACGTGGAGGTGTGACAGTTCAAGCAAATGAAGTTATAACTGAAGATGGTGGTAAAGTTCTTTACACGAGTACGGATCAATCTGGTAATTTTAGAATAGGTGATGACTTACAAATTAATCAGAATACTGGTACAATTAGTGGAAGATCTTTTAGTAAGAGTTTGTTCTCAGAAATGACACCCTTTATCCTAGCACTTAGTTAAATGGCACAGTTAGCATTAAATAAATTTCAAACAGTTACTTTAGATATCACTACAGGTGATTCTACTCCATATACTGCACCTTCGGGATATACGGCTATTGTATTATATGCTCATGTAACTAATATTACCAGTAGCGCAGCGACTTTTACTATGTCGCATGTAAGAAGTTCTACAACTACTGAGATTGTAAAAGATGCATCAGTTCCACCAGCAGATGCATATGTACCTTTGGATGGTAAACTTGTGCTAGAAACAAGCGATTCTCTTAAAATTTCTGCCAGTGCAAATAGTAGCTTAAAATTGATATTAAGTATTTTAGAAACTGCAAACTGATGCCAAAATTAATCAGCCAAGTAAACTTTTCTAATATTACAGTAGCTAGTTTAACCACTACTAGTACTAGTCAAGTTCCTTTGGATGTTTTTTCTACAGAGACTTTTAGATCTGCAAAGTATCAATTACAAGTAACTGAAGGAAGTAGTTATCATACTGCTGATTTTTTAGTAGTTCATAATGGATCTACAACGTATAATACAGAGTATGCTGTTATTAAAACTGGTTCTAGTTTAGCAACTTTTGATAGTGATATTTCTGGTGGGAATGTAAGATTACTGGTTACACCAGCAAGTACGAGTTCCACTACTTTTAGATGTATTAGAACTTCGATTAATACTTAATGCCTATATAATAAACATTGCTATGTTGTCATGAATAAATGGAAATGGATATCAATCGGGACAGTCGGAAGTTTATTTGCACTGTCTCATATTGGAATGATAGGAATGATTTCGAGGCAGAGTAAATTTCCTCAACTTAACCTTCCTGTTACTGAACATACTTCTTACAGTGTAAAAGCAGGTAGGGATGGTTATGCAATTAACTATCGTGCCCATGACCCTTTGATCATGCATGTGGAACGGGATGTAAAAACCAAAGGTGGGTTTCTGGGATTGGCTAATAACACGGTTAAGACTAAAGAACAATACACAGTCGGTAGTAAGACACATCATGGTGGACCGGTCTCTAACTCTCGGACATGGATTGATCCGTCGGCACAAGGAGGAGAACTCAGTGCCAAAACCATCGAGTGTATCAAAGCACGAGGTAGTGGAGAAGGAACAGGTAGAATGGTCGGGGGTAGCGTTGGTGCTACTCTTGGTAGCTCCCTTACTGGTATTCCCTTTGTTGGGTGGGTTCTTACGGGTGCTGCTACGATGATGGGAATGGATGCGGGATCAGAGATTGGTGGGAGTATGGCAGAATCTTATGCTGGATGTATCCAAGAATAAGCTCTGGGATAAATAAAGTATGGACTTTAAGAAATTTTTAAAGGAAGCATTACCCACCAATCATACTGGTGCAGCTATTGCTAACTATACTCCATATCTTTTTCCCTCGGATGATGATACTTTAACTCAGGATTTTCAGACTCCTGCAGAAACTGGATTAGCTAAATGGCAATTTTCGGGATTATATCCCGTAATGAAAGTGAGTCTTCAAAGTAATAAGGGAGATGGTCCTTCCATAGATTCTATGGTAGCAGCATCTGATGAATATACGGATATTATGAATAGAAACGTAGCAAACACTATGAAAAAAAATTTTTCACAATTCACAGAAGAAGCCTCACCGTCTTCTAAAGATTGTCCTAAAGGAGAATATTATTGCACTAAGAGAAAGAAATGTATGCCTATTCCCAGTGGATACAGAGTGGGATGGGGTGGTTGGTTAAAACCTATAAATGGAAAGAAAAATGGTAATGGTAATGGCAACGGTAATGGGTCCCATAACGGCAATGGAAGTTCTAATGGCAATGGTGGCGGTAATGGCGGTGGGAACGGCAACGGTGGTGGTGGCAATGGTGGTGGAGAGTGACTAAATATAACTTTATAATGTAACAGATGTCACAACAAACTATTAAATTTACAATTAGACAAGATGGTACCGTAACTGAAGAGGTTATGGGTGTCGTTGGTAATGACTGTGAAAATCTAACTAAAAGAATTGAAGAGAGATTGGGGGTAGTAGAAAGAGTCGAACATAAACCAGAGTATTATCAGCAAAAACAAACTACTAAAGAAGATGTCACACTTCACATGCATCAAGACTAAAATTAAAGAACGACCGTATCTTATTGAGGCACTTGAACTCATGGGTCATGATATTCAAGAGAATCAGCAGTTAGTTATTAATAATCCATCGCATGCAGAAGAGCATCCAGATTTTCATGCAGAGGTTGCTATCAGCAATGATATTGGATTTCGTTTGAATAAGAATACGGGTAACTATGAGTTAATCGCTGAACTTGATACTTGGGATCTTGATGTACCTGTAGAAAGGTTTATTGAAAAAGTAACTCAACAGTACGCAAGAATGACTCTTTATAGTACTGTTAAAGAAGAAGGTTTCGAAGTTCAAGAAGAGTGGGAAATGGATGATAATTCTATCGAGTTAACTGTAACTCGTTGGATATAAATATAATATAATTACCTATAAAAGAAATGAAATCCTTTAAATCATTCGTTGCAGAAAATTTAGAGGATTATGGTATTAAAATAGAAGATGCTACGAAGGATGTTGCTTTTAGAGAATTTGAGTTTTTTGATATTATTAAACCCGAACCTTTAAAACCTACTAAGTCTTCGGTTCAATGGGTAGATATAAAAGAAGCAACTCTTCCTAAGCAGAGAGGAAGAATTGTTCATATTAGGTTAACATGGAGAAACAAATGGTATTATATTAAAATGTTTTTCCCACAAACCACTAGACCAACACGAACTCAAGTTAACGCTCAATTACAAAAAGTATATCCAGGTGCTAAATTGGATTATTTTGAACTTTCCAATTATGAACCAGGACAACCTTTAATTACATAACTTTATGAATGCTGCTGACGTATATCTGGGTAATCCGCTTTTAAAAAAAGCGAATGTCCGGCAAGAATTTACACAGGAACAAATCCTGGAGTTTATGGCATGTAAACATGATCCGGTGTATTTCGCTAGGCAACATGTTAAAATTGTTTCCTTGGATGAGGGTCTTGTTCCTTTTGAACCTTATGACTTTCAAGAAGGTTTAATTAAGAGATTTCATGAGAATAGATTTAATATATGTAAGATGCCCCGTCAGACAGGTAAGTCTACTACGTCTGTAGCATATCTTTTACATTATGCAGTTTTTAATGATAATGTAAATATTGGTATTCTTGCTAACAAAGCAGCAACAGCAAGAGATCTATTAGGTAGATTACAAACTGCCTATGAGAATTTGCCTAAATGGATGCAACAGGGTATTATATCCTGGAATAAAGGTTCACTGGAGTTAGAGAATGGCAGTAAGATATTGGCAGCTTCTACATCTGCGTCTGCTGTCCGAGGTATGTCGTTTAACATCCTCTTTCTCGACGAGTTCGCGTTTGTCCCAAATCACATTGCTGACTCGTTCTTTGCCTCTGTTTATCCTACTATCACTTCTGGTAAATCAACGAAAGTCATCATAGTTTCAACTCCACATGGTATGAATCATTTTTATCGCTTGTGGCATGATGCAGAAAAAGGTAAAAATGAATATATTCCTACGGATGTCCATTGGAGTGAAGTTCCTGGAAGAGATGAACAATGGAAATCTTCTACTATTGCTAATACATCAGAACAACAGTTTAAAATTGAGTTTGAATGTGAGTTTTTAGGATCTGTTGATACTCTTATTGCACCTTCTAAGTTAAGAACTTTAGTTTATGATACTCCCTTACAGAAAAATGCTGGATTTGATGTTTATCAAGAACCTATTAAAGGACATGATTATTTAATGACTGTGGATGTAGCACGTGGAGTAGTTAAAGATTATTCAGCATTTGTATTAGTAGATATTACCGAATTCCCTCATAGGGTGGTTGCCAAATATAGGAATAATGAAATTAAACCAATGTTATTCCCCAACATTCTTTATGATATAGCAACCAAGTATAATAAAGCATTTATTCTTTGTGAAGTTAATGATGTTGGAGATCAAGTAGCATCTATTTTAAATTATGATTTGGAATATGCAAATCTTCTTATGGCATCAATGAGAGGAAGAGCGGGACAAGTTATTGGTCAAGGATTTTCGGGGAAGAAGACTCAGATGGGAGTTAAGATGTCTAAAACCGTCAAAAAGGTTGGTGCTCTTAACCTTAAAACAATGATTGAGGATGATAAAGTTATTTTTAGTGACTATGATATTTTAAGTGAGTTAACTACCTTTATTCAAAAGGGTAATTCTTTTGAAGCAGAAGAAGGATGTAATGATGATTTAGCAATGTGTTTAGTAATATATGCATGGTTAGTTTGTCAAGATTATTTTAAGGAACTTACAGATCAGGATGTGCGGAGAAGACTTTATGAAGAACAAAAGAATCAAATAGAACAAGATATGGCTCCCTTTGGATTTATGGATGATGGGTTAGATGAAACAAGTTTTGTAGATGATGAGGGTGATAGATGGAATACAGATGAGTATGGAGATAGATCCTATATGTGGGAATATCTTTCTTAATTTTATGGAATTAGATAAGCAAATAAAATTAGGACATTTATTGCTATCTGAAAGAGTATGTAGAGTTTGTAAAGAAGAAAAGAATTTAATAGATGGTTTTTATCGGACTCGGAGAAAAAGAGGATCTGTACCATCTTCCTATTCATATGAATGTAAAGTATGTACTATCAGAAGGATACTTGAGGGTAGAAAAAAACTTAATCCTTTTGTTGATTGGTCGTATCCGGATTGGTAAGTGTTCATGCACTGTTTCCCCAATGAAAAAGTAGGTTTTGATAAATAATTTTTAGAGAAACTGAGACTTTCGGAGAAAAAAAACATGGCGACCCCTCAATTATCTCCAGGTGTAATTACTAGGGAGGTTGATCTTACCGTTGGGAGAGCTGATAATGTATTAGCAAATGTTGGAGCAATTGCTGGTCCGTTTTCAATTGGTCCTGTTGACGAAGCAATATCTGTCACTACAGAACAAGATTTAATTAACACTTTTGGTAAACCACTATCTACAGATAGTCAGTATGAATATTGGATGAGTGCATCATCCTTCCTTTCATATGGGGGAATTTTAAAAGTTGCTAGATGTGATAACACTTTCTTGAATAATGCTAATGCAGGAGTTGGAGTTGCTGCTACGACAGTTTCTAAAATTAAGAATTTTGATGATTATAATTCTAATTGGTCGAGTGATTCAGTAGACTTTACTTTTGCTGCAAAGAGTCCGGGAACTTGGGCAAATAGTTTAAAGGTTTGCTTTATTGATGACTACGCAGATCAGACTATTGGTATTACTACTACTGATCCAAGTGCTTGGAACATTCTAGTTGGAAATGGAGTTACATTCTCTGTTAATGAAACCAATGTACCGGGGATAGGTACAATTGGTGCTTTCGAAGGATATGTTAAAGGAATTATTACAGGTGTTACTACTGATGCAACTAATTCGGCTAGTAGCATAGATGTAAAAATTACTGCTAAAGTTTCTTCTGCTGGTACAGAAACTAAGGTCAGTTATGTAGAATATGATCCATTGGCTTCATTCTCTGCTGGTAGTAATTTAAATATTGTAGATAATGCTGGTATTATTACTGGTACTACAGGAGCAGCAACTTCTGTAACTGATTGGTATAATGCACAGACACTTGGATTAACTAATTCTACAGTTTATTGGAAACAACTAGCACCAAAACCATCATCTAACCAATATGTAACGGATAGAGATGGTAAGAACGATGCACTTCATATTGTTGTTGTAGATGACTCAGGTACCATTACTGGTATCAGAGGTAATATTCTAGAGAAGCATCTCAGTCTTTCAAAAGCTTCTGATGCAGTTTCTGCAGTAAATTCTCCTCAAAAGATTTACTATAAAGATTTCCTTGCCAACTTCTCTGATAATACCTACGCAGGTAGTAATCCATCTTCTGCTGAAGATGCTTATTGGAATACTATTCCAAGAGCGACGGGATTCTCCACCACCTATACTGCTAATACTACAGCAGAAGGATTGTGGGGACAAGAAGCACAGGGAGTTACATTTGCTGGAATAGGTAATGTAAGTTATACCCTTACAAGTGGTAAAGATTATAGCACTGAAGGAAGTGGAATGACTGCTACTCTTGGTGCACTATCTACTGCTTATGATTTATTTGCTAATAAAGATGAGATAGATGTTGATTTCCTTATTATGGGTCCTGGACTTAGTAATTCGGCAGAATCTCAAGCAAAAGCAAATAAACTCATTGCTATTGCTGAAGATAGAAAAGATTGTGTTGCAGTTGCTTCTCCACATAGAGCTAATGTTGTTAATGTTACTAACACAACAACACAAACTAACAATGTTATTCAATTCTTCAGTCCTTTAAGTAGTTCTTCTTATGCCGTATTTGATAGCGGTTATAAGTATACTTACGATAGATTTAATAACAAATTCCGTTATATTCCATGTAATGGAGACATTGCGGGATTAATGGTAAGAACTGATATTGAACAGTTCCCTTGGTATTCACCTGCTGGACAACAGAGAGGTATTTTGAATAATGCTATTAAACTAGCATATAATCCTAATAAGAATCAAAGAGATCTTCTTTACGAAGCAAGAGTTAATTCTATTATTAATCAACCTGGAACAGGTGTACTTCTGTTTGGTGACAAGACGGGATTAGCTTATGCTTCTGCTTTTGATAGGATTAATGTTCGTCGTTTGTTCCTTACCATAGAACAGGCTCTTGAGAATGTTGCTCAGGCTCAACTCTTTGAGTTTAATGATCAAATTACCAGATCTAATTTTGTTAATGTAGTTGAACCATATCTTCGCGATGTTCAGGCAAAACGTGGAATCCACGATTTCAGGGTTATTTGCGATGGTACAAATAACACTCCGGCTGTTATTGATAACAATGAATTCCGCGCAGACATCTTCATTAAGCCTAACAAGGCAATTAATTATGTCACATTAACGTTCGTTGCTACCAGAACTGGAGTCAGTTTTGAAGAAGTAACTGGAACTGTTTAACTTTATAATTAACTAAGTAAGGAGTACACACTAATGGCAAATCTGCATACTATTACGGGTTTTAAATCTCGGCTCTCCGGAGGAGGCGCAAGACCTAATTTATTTGAAGTAAATATTAATGATTTTAAATTTGCAAACCCTGCGTGGGATAATGAAACTTTTCAGTTTCTTTGCAAAGCATCATCTTTACCTGCATCGACTATTACCCCGATAGAAATTCCTTTTAGAGGAAGGGTGTTAAAAGTAGCAGGTGATAGAACATTTGATATTTGGTCTGTGTCCGTTATTAACGACGAAGATTTCAAATTGAGAAGTGCATTTGAACAGTGGATGAATGGAATTAGTAAGTTGAGTGATGCAAGTGGTGCAACTAATCCCAATTCCTATATGGGTAATGCTGTTGTGAATCAACTTGGAAGAGGATATAATGTGGGACGTAATGCCACAGAAAATAGTGGTGCTGGTGATGCAAGTGGTGGTTCTGGTGGTGTAGAACCTTTAAGAACTTATTATTTTGATGGTATTTTTCCAACCAGTGTAGGAAACATTGATCTATCGTATGAATCTGGTGATGCAATTGAAGAATACTCCGTAGAGTTCCAAGTTCAATACTGGATTGTCGGTTCAGAGTCTTCTACTGGTTCACCCTCTGACGCAACTAACGTTGTCATAAGCTGATAAATAATCAGATACAGGGTAATAAAAATTAATTATGGCCAAACTTTTTGGATTCTCTATTGAGGATAACGAACCAATTCAACCTGGTGTAGTTTCACCTGTCATCCCTAGTGAGGCTGATGGTAGTGAACACTATCTTAGCAGTGGTTTTTTTGGTTCGTATGTTGATATTGAAGGCGTTTATAGAACTGAATTTGATTTATTAAAAAGATATCGGGAAATGGCACTTCACCCAGAGTGTGATAGTGCTATTGAAGATGTGGTAAATGAAGCTATTGTAGCGGATAGTAATGATAGTCCTATAGAAATTGATCTAGATCATTTGAATGCTAGTGATGGAATAAAGAATAAAATTCGTGAAGAATTTAAATTTATTCTAGAACTATTAGATTTTAATAAAAAATGTCATGAGATTTATAGGAATTGGTATATTGATGGTAGATTATATTATAATAAAGTAATTGATTTGAAAAAACCCCATGAGGGTATTCAAGAATTGCGTTATATTGACGCAATGAAAATGCGATATGTAAGAAAGCAGAAAAAGACGAAAGATCAAAAAAATCGTCTTGCTAATGCATATCAAGAAAATCCAATGGATTATGAAATGCCCGATTTTGAGGAGTATTTCATTTATAATCCTAAGGCTGCTTATCCTACTACCAATCCTGCTTCTTTAGGAGGACAGGGTGGTATTAAGATGTCAAAAGATTCTATCACTTATTGTACTTCTGGATTGGTTGATAGAAATAAAGGAACTACATTATCCTACTTACATAAAGCAATTAAAGCACTCAATCAACTTAGAATGATTGAGGATAGTTTAGTAATTTATAGATTATCTCGTGCTCCAGAGCGTAGAATTTTCTATATTGACGTTGGTAATTTGCCGAAGGTTAAAGCTGAGCAATATCTCCGCGATGTAATGATGCGTTATAGGAATAAGTTAGTCTATGATGCTGCTACCGGAGAAGTCAGAGATGACAAAAAGTACATGGCAATGCTTGAAGATTTCTGGTTACCTCGACGGGAAGGAGGACGCGGTACTGAAATTTCTACTCTTCCTGGAGGACAAAACCTTGGAGAGATCACGGATATCGAATACTTCAAGAAGAAATTATTCAAATCATTAAATGTTCCTATCTCTAGAATTGAAGGAGATGGTGGATTTAATTTGGGTCGTTCTTCTGAGATTCTACGTGATGAAGTTAAATTCAGTAAGTTTGTTTCACGTTTAAGAAAGAGATTTTCTGCAATGTTCTTAGACATGTTGAAAACACAACTTCTTCTAAAGAATATTATTACTCCAGAAGATTGGAATATAATGGAGGAACATATTCAGTTTGATTACCTCTATGATAATCATTTTTCTGAGTTGAAAGAAGCAGAACTCTTTAATGAAAGAGTTAGTATGGTACAAGTTGCTGAACCATATGTTGGGAAATATTTCTCTCAAGATTATGTTCGTCGGAAGATTTTACGTCAAACTGATGAAGAAATCATTGAACAGGATGGGAAGATCGAACAGGAAATTAAGGATGGTATTATTCCGGATCCTGCTGATATGCAATTAGATCCAGCCGGTACAGGAGCATTATTGCCTCCAGATCCTGCAGCAGGGACTGAACAACAATTAGCTGCTCCAGAGGTTGCTACTAATACGATTGATTCCACTGTAGACTTAGAAACTAATAAGTCAAAGATGCCCAAAGGTGGCGAAATATAAATATTAAAGATTCCTTACACAATATATGGTATTAGAACATGGATGAACTTATGGATATGATGGTGGCTGACGAATCCCCCTCTGGAATTAGCGATAGAATTAAGGAAATTTTATTTACTAAATCCGCAGGAAAGGTAGATAATGTTAAAGCAACCGTAGCGAGTGCAATGTTTGGGGAGATTGAAGATGAAGGAGAAGTAGAATCAGAAGTAGATTCTACGGAAATTAGTGCTGAGGATCCACAAGAGGAAGATTGATAAATAACTCTAATGAACCACAATGGCTGAACGATAATGGCACATAATCCAGTTGGATCCGGATCATCTATTGATTGTGGAAATACTGCAACCGTTGGGGATGCGTTTTCCATTCAATCAGACACTCTGAGAATTTTTGCTAATAATGTAGATGCCTTTGTTGCAATTACAACAGGGGGAGCAGATGCTGCTTTAACAGATTATGCAGTTCCCTCTGGTACCGCTGCTGGACTTTCTTTAAAGAGAGCTTCTTCAACGGTTGTTTCTATTAGTACCGATAGTACTAATGCCGCGCAAACAAAGGTTTATTTGCATGAAGGGAGAGAAAGTCCCTTTAATGGCGGAGATTATGTGACTATATCCGGTGCTAATGATAGCAATTGGGATTTGAGTCATGTAAAAGTGGTTGAAATTACCTCTTTATATTCTCCTAACGGTTATGATCAACCTATTCTAGTGGTTGATGCTAATACTTCAGGAATTCTTACTGCATATACTGAAAATACAGGAGCACAAGTGAAAAAATCAGTAAATTTAAGTGCTATTGGAGTAGGTAGTGGAGCAGTTTATTATCAACAAGTTCAAATCTCAGGGGAAGGTTGATGAAGCTTATTAGAGAAGAAATTGAATCTGTAGAATTTCTTGTCGAACAAAAGAACGGCAAGAAAGCAATGTATATTGAAGGAGTATTTCTACAAGGAAATATTCAAAATCGTAATGGAAGGATGTATCCTGCAGAAGTTCTTCGTAAGGAAGTTGCTCGGTACAACGAGAATCATATCCAATCTGGACGTGCTCTTGGTGAACTAGGACATCCAGAAGGACCCACGGTGAATCTCGATAGAGTTTCCCATAAGATTATCTCTTTAAAAGAAAATGGTTCTAATTTCATTGGTAAGGCTAAGATTCTTGGTACACCAATGGGTAAAATTGCATCTAATCTTATTGAAGAAGGTGTAAAACTTGGAGTTTCTTCTCGTGGTATTGGTTCATTAAGACCAACTAAAGAAGGAGTCAATGTTGTAGGTGATGATTTCATGTTAGCAACTGCTGCTGATATCGTTGCTGATCCTTCTGCTCCTGATGCTTTTGTGGAAGGCATTATGGAAGGAAGAGATTGGGTGTGGGATGGTGGCATTCTTCGTGAGAGGATGGCTGCTAAAACATATAAACAGATTAACACCCTAGTTGATCAAAAACAACTCGAAGAAAATAAGTTGAATTTATTCAACGATTTTCTTTCGAATTTATAAAATTATAAATAAATATAGATTTTATACTCAGGAAAATCGGAGAGTTTACAAATGTCTCGTGGTAAAAAATTACAAGCAATGGAAGAGGATGTAAAGGTATCCAGGACTGCGGTTAATGCGAATGCATCACCAGCAGAACCTCGGCACGAAGGTCCTCAAGGCGAAACCCCTGGCAATCCCATTCCTTGGGAAGATCTAGGAGGGCCAACCCCAGAGAATTCCAACCCTGTTGGGGATTCCAATAAGCTTAATACTCCTGGGAAAACCTTGAAACAAGTTAAGGATGTTGTAAACACTCGTAAACCACCTGGATTGGGATCTATGCCGATGGAAAAGGGAAAGAAAGGAATCGCATCTGGCGATGAAGTAGAACTCAAGGACGATCAAGAAGTTGTATCAGAAGATGAAGCAACAACTGAAGAAGTCGTGGCTGAGACTGAGACAGTTACCGATGAGGTAGTAGAAGAAACTGTAGAAGAGTATAACATCGAAGATGATGTTAATGCTTTACTCGGTGGCGAAGAACTCTCGGAAGAGTTTAAAGCAAAAGCAAAAACTATTTTTGAAGCTGCTATTAATTCCAAGGTGGCAACCATCAAGGAGCAAATTCAAGCTGAGTACGATGAAAAACTCGCTGAAGGTGTAGCAGAAGCTAAAGATCAACTAGCAGAAAGAGTTGATTCTTATCTAGAATATGTTGCTGATGAGTGGATGCAGGAAAACGCTCTTGCTGTGGAAGCAGGACTTAAGAGCGAAATGACTGAATCATTCCTCACTGGCATGAAGAGTCTTTTTGAAGAACATTATGTACAAATCCCTGAAGAAAAATATGATGTCCTTGAGAGTATGGTAGAAAAACTTGATGACATGGAAACCAAGCTCAATGAGCAGATCGAAAAGAATATCAATTTAAACAAGCGTCTCGCAGAGTCGGTTGCTGATGGTATCCTTGAATCCGTTTCTGAAGGCCTCGCGTCTACTCAGAAAGAGAAGCTCGCCTCACTTTCCGAAAGTGTGGAGTTTGAAAGTGACGAAGAATATCGTGAAAAGTTGGTAACTTTGAGGGAATCTTATTTCCCAACCAAAGGAGCTCCAACGGCTGCTAAAACTGAAACCCTTTCAGAGGGAGTAGATAATACAGAGGGTGCAGAATCACATTCTGCTTCAATGTCTGCTTATCTTAAGACACTTTCAGCATTTAAAAGCTAACTGAATTAAACATTAAACAAACTTAAACACAATTAGGTAAATAGCAAATGTTCCAATCCGAACAATTGCAGGAAAAGTGGGCACCACTTCTTAACTATGAGGGCCTTGATGAAATCAAAGATCCCCATCGCAGAAGCGTAACCGCCGTCCTGCTAGAAAACCAAGAAAAATTTTTAAAAGAAGAAAGTTCATTCCAATCAGGTTTGAACTTGAACGAAGCAGCACCTACTAATAGTACTGGTGCTAATATTGCAAACTTCGATCCTGTTCTGATTTCACTTATCAGACGTTCAATGCCTAACCTGATCGCTTATGATCTGGCTGGTGTTCAACCAATGAGTGGTCCAACAGGACTTATCTTTGCAATGCGCTCTCGTTACGAATCTCAGACAGGAACTGAGACATTCTACAACGAAGTCGATTCTGCATTCTCTGGTGAGAACGCACCAAACCGCACTCTAACAGGTGGTTGGACAGATCCAAACGCTGGTATGGGTACAACCGTCCAGTCAAACTCCAACCCTGCAGTTCTGAACCCAACTGGTTCTGCATCCTCTATCGGATACAGAGTTGGTCAGGGGATGACAACTGCTGAGGCTGAAGCTCTTGGAGATGCTACTGGTAATGCCTTCAACCAGATGGCATTCAGCATCGAGAAAGTAACAGTTACTGCCAAATCTCGTGCGCTAAAAGCAGAGTACAGTTTAGAACTTGCTCAAGACTTGAAAGCAATCCATGGATTGAATGCTGAAGCGGAACTAGCAAATATTCTCTCTACAGAGATTCTTGCTGAAATTAACCGCGAAGTTATTCGAACCATCTATAAGGTTGCTGAGCAAGGCGCTGTACAAAACGTCGCCACATCTGGTATTTTCGACCTAGACGTTGACTCCAACGGTAGATGGTCAGTTGAGAAGTTCAAAGGACTTCTATTCCAGATCGAAAGAGATGCTAACGCAATCGCACAAAGAACTCGTCGCGGGAAGGGCAACATCATCCTCTGCTCTGCAGACGTTGCTAGTGCTCTAACCATGGCTGGTGTACTTGATTACACTCCAGCCCTCAACGCTAACCTTAACGTTGACGACACAGGTAACACCTTCGCTGGTACTCTACAAGGTAAGTATCGCGTTTATATCGACCCTTATTCTGCCAACCTTACTTCTGGTAATGCCTCACCAGGTAACCAGTACTACGTTGTTGGATACAAAGGTACTTCTCCTTATGACGCTGGACTATTCTATTGTCCTTATGTACCTCTACAGATGGTACGTGCAGTCGGTCAGGATACCTTCCAACCCAAGATTGGCTTCAAGACTCGTTATGGACTTGTTGCTAACCCATTCTCCGAAGGAACCTTCCAAGGACTTGGTGCTCTTAACATTAATAGCAACCGCTACTATCGTCGCGTTGCCGTTAAGAACCTCATGTGATTCATATTCACAACCAAACACAAAGGGAACCTTCGGGTTCCCTTTTTTTGTCTAAATAATTTTGTAAAGTTCTATTGCGAACCATGTTGTGCCGTGCTAAAATGAAAGTTAAAGAGTACCGCGAATGGCAACTCAAGATGTACAACCGTTGGGAAGATACATTGGAAGTGAGATTGGCAGGAATTAAAGCTGCTAAAGCAAAGTTGGAAGAGCAACTAGAAAGAAACAATGCTAAAAACACTGATACCCTCGACTCATAAATTATTACATGAGAAAATAATAAAGTGTAGTTATAATTTAGATCGTTCTAAGATATCATATACTTTAAATGAAAATATGTTTCATTATAATGGAGTGGGACTTTCTGCTAATCAAATAGGAATAAAGGAAAGAGTATTTGTAATGATATATGATATGGATACCCAAGAGACTATTACATGTTTTAATCCTAAAATTATAAAAAAATCAAAAAATGAAGTAGTTATGGAAGAAGGATGTTTATCTTTTCCAGATAAGTTTTTAGAAGTATCTAGACCTAGTAGTGTTATTGTTAAATATGAAGATGAAAATAGAGAAATGATCAAAGAAAAATTAGAAGGATTTAGTGCAAGAGTATTTCAGCATGAATATGATCATATGGAAGGAATTGATTTCACTCAACGTATCCTAAATAAATAAGGAGACCTGCATGAACTAATGGCATACGGAAATGCATACGCCAACCAGATAGATAATAGAAATTTTTTATCACCTGTTGGTTTTAGATTTACTTTAAATAGAGCACCTAAGGTTTCTTTCTTTGGGAATAGCGCTAATATACCTGCTTTAACTTTAGGTATTGCAGAACAACCCACTTATCTGAAAAATATTCCTATACCTGGAGATAAAATTCAATTTGCAGATTTTAATTTTACTTTTTTAGTTGATGAAGATTTAGAAAATTATTTAGAAATCTCTAATTGGATAAGAGGATTGGGATTTCCTGAAAGTCTGGAAGAGATATATGATTTTCAAGCCGCTGATCCTAATATGAAGCAGCCTGAAAAATCTACTATGAATTTATATTCAGATGCAACATTAAGTGTATTAACTAGTAAAGAAAATCCTAATTTCAAAGTAGTATTTAAAGATATGTTCCCTTATGAACTTTCTACTTTGAATTTTGATGCATCAGCAGAAGATATAAATTACTTTACAGCAGAGGTAGCTTTCAAGTATACTATCTTTAATATAACAGATTTAAGTGGCAATAACTTATGAGTTTAAGTCTTGAAGCAATTCAAGAGATGTGGGAAAACGATGCTAAGATAGACAGAGATAATCTACACGAAGAATCATTGAATATCCCTTCTCTTCATGCGAAATATTTTGAATTATATAATACTATATTCCTTCTGAGAAAGAAAGCAGAACAGCAAAGGAAGAACATCCGTCATGAACGGTATGAGTATTTTAGTGGGAAAGCAGATCCAGAAGTTTATGTAGATAATCCCTTTGGTAAGAAGATAAGGGATAAAGATACTATGACTAAGTATTTGGATGCAGATGAGAAATTATCTAATGCATCACTTAAGATTGATTATTATGATACGATGTTGGTGTACTTAGAAAGTATTCTTAAAGTAATACAGAATAGAACATATCAGATTAAGAATGCAATAGAATTTATGAGATTTAATTCGGGATTAGGATAATGTCACAAATATACCCATTATTTGCTTCTCCATTAATAGTAAATATAATCAATTTAAATACTTATAAATTGGAAAAGGATATAAAATCTTTTGATAAGATTGAATTTGAAAAAATTGGAAGTGAAGGTGGTTGTCAAATAACTACCAATAGAAGAATCTTAAAAGAATATCCTAAATTAAAAAATTCAATATTAAATGAATTTAAAAAAACTATTAAAGATAATTTTAAATATGATAATGATTTTATGATAACCACATCATGGGTTGTTAAAACACCATTTGAAGCATATGGTCAGAGTCATTGTCATAAAAATAGTTTTTATAGCGGAATATATTATTTTGGGGAATATCCTAAGGATTGTGGTAATTTAGAAATTGAAAGTCCAATACTACATCATACTGATTTTCTTATACTTCCAACAGAATATGATTTTAACACGTCAACAAATTATACTGTTTATCCTCAATCCAATTTATTAATATTTTTTCCAAGTTATTTGAGACATAGAATAACAAAAAACAAGAATCAATCTACAAGATATTCTCTTGCTTTTAATATAGTTCCATTAGGAGAATATGGAAATGTGGATTCAACATATAATACAAGCTGGACATAAGAACTAAATACCCATAGATGTATGGATATGTGTGAGGACCGATGTTGTTATAGGAAAGAAGAATGAGGTTTTTCTCCAAGTACAAGCCGAACCTCACGTCTTCATGGAATTGTCAGATTACTTCACTTTCGACGTGGAGGGTGCAAAGTTTATGCCTCAATACCGTAACAAGTATTGGGACGGAAAGATTCGATTATTCTCCACCTCTAACGGACAAATCTACGTCGGACTACTTGATAAAATTATTGCCTTCTGTGACAGACACGATTATACCTATGAATTTGTAAGTAATGAATATTATGGTACTCCCTTTGAAGTAAATGAGGGAATATCATATGAGGGTGTTAAAGACTATATGCGATCTATTAGTCGTCATACTCCACGTAAGTATCAAGTAGAGGGAGTATACGATGCCTTAAGGCATAATAGAAAGCTATTGATATCGCCCACTGCTTCAGGCAAATCACTGATGATTTACGCTCTCGTAAGATATTACGTTGATAAAGAGCAAAAAATTCTCTTAGTTGTTCCAACGACATCTCTCGTAGAGCAGATGTACAAAGATTTCCAGGATTACGGTTGGGATTCTGAGTCATATTGTCACCGCATATATTCGGGTAAAGAAAAAACAAATGAATATCCAGTCAC
>VTLG01000745.1_pt1 | contig 33643 bp, 32 predicted proteins | sample 4694571 | NCBI WGS metagenome assembly VTLG01 (sample SAMN12604809, study PRJNA352737) | marine metagenome | biome: ENVO:00000447; feature: ENVO:00000209|ENVO:00000569|ENVO:01000036; material: ENVO:00002151; isolation source: viral sequences binned using virsorter ...
CGGGTTGCCGTGATATCACCAGCCGTTTCACTGAGGAACATCGCCGAACCCTGGGTGTATGGAGCATCGGTATCCCGAATGATTCCACCCCGACAGAGAACTCCGACATCGCCTGAGTCATAGGTGTTTACAGCCATAGCTTCGGCGAACTTGGTGTTATCTGTAGCATCGGCAAGTTCCCAGTCCGTACCGTCAAAATACATCATGTCTCCGGCGGTTACGTCAGTACTTCCTATAGTTGCGGAGAATTTATCTCTCGCTTGTTCTACATGGGGATCAGCCATTTCTATTTACCTCATCATCAAATTACGGAACTAAGCTCAACGAGGTAAGTCGTTGACTAAGCAGCAGAGTCAATCCCTGCCAAACCGGCACAGACCTTGGCTGAATACAGTACGGCGTTCAAATAGACTACCATCCTGTAGACATCTTCGTTCTTATCAAACTTGGTCCCTAGCCGTTGGATATCTGGATCGAGTACCGCCCCGTTATGGATTACGGTCCAGCCCTGTTTCTCTTCACCGGTTTTCAACGCATAAATGGTTGTAGCGGATGAAGATCCCCAGGCCCCGGAATTCTCGTATGTTTCACTATTGGATATGTAATCGTTAATTACAATTGGTATACCGTTGTACAGGGTGTACTGGTGACCGAACATATCGGCACTGTTCAGTATCACGCCAGAACCGGTGGCTCGGGCGAGAGACGTTATCTTGCGCCGCATGGTCTTGTTCATCATCAAGAAGTCGGGTTTCCCGAGTTCTATCATGTCGATCATTGCGTCCAAACGGTCAATGGTCAACTCGGTTTCATCCCCTGCGATAGTGGATGGGGTTGAACCGTCATCCATCATAAGCAAGCGGGAATCGCTGATAAGCAAGCTGGTCAAACCTTCGGGTTCAGTAGATACTCCTCCCGAGTTACCATTCAAGAGCAAGTCTTCCAACTTACGTGCAACAGACTTTGCCATCTTGCTGAGAAGTACAGCTTCCTGTGATTGGACGTTATCAATGGTTTGCATTGCGAAGCGGTCCAACGGATGCTGGACACCTACAATAGCAAGAGATGCTGTCTTCTGGGTGTATGTGGGTTCAGTGTCGGACCAGATGTCACCTATTTGGTGAGTAGCTGCCGCACCGAGGGTACTCTCCCTGTTGTAAACAAGAGAGTTACCAGAGAATGATTTGAATTGCAAAAATGGAGCTAACTCAGATGCCGTGATGATATTATCATAAATACCAGCCTTTACATCGTCGTTAGCCAATAATTGATATTGACTAAGAGTTGGCATTTCGATCTCCTAGAGTCGATTTTGTCTCATCCTCAGACCCCGCTCTATACGGGCGGTGCCAGAGAGTTCTTCATTTCCTCCAGCTATAGCCGCACCCGTATCCAGATCGGCTATGCCAGCCTTTTCAAGAGCTTTCTTGCCAGCGTTCTTGGCCTCATCTCTGAGGTTCTTACGCTCGGTGTCTGCTCTACGGCGTTCTTCCTGGGTGACCATTCGGGCTGCTTCTATCTGAACGTCATAAACGTCATTGAAATCGCCCCTTGAAGCCTTTTCCCAGGCTGCTTGCCAATCGGTCTGGATTTTGACTGCATCGTCCTCGTTTATCAGGAGATTGCCATCTTCGTCCTGTACCGTAGACAGTAGACGGGTTTGCTCTTTCTCGTACCGGGTATTGTAATCCCGGGTTGCCTGACCTTGAGCAAGTTCCTGGTTAACCTGCGATATCTGAGCTTGTACTTCTTCCGGGTCCCCTCGGTTCATACCTTCCATGTAGAGGGTGAACACCTTCTGTAAGGCTCCCAGCTTATCGTTGATACCAGAGATTTCCTCATCCCTGTCTGTATCTCTTCGGCGTTGGCCGTCCTTGGAACGCAGATCGTTTAATAATTTAGCGTTCTGGGCCTCCAGTTCCGCTGCCTTCGCCTTGTAGTCCACCTCAGTGGTGGACTCGGTTTCTTCAGTTGTAGGTTCTTCCGTTATGGGTTCCTGTGTCTGTTCTACCGGTGGTTCTTCCGGTATTGTAACCATGCGATGCTCCTTTAGGAGGGATCACTATCCCAGAGTGTATAACCAGATTACTTGTTATGTCAACGAGTGAGTTCATACTCTGCCGGACGTAATACGGCGGGGTCCTCGTAACGGCTACTGTTATCTGCTCCTTCCTGCAACATTCTTTGATGCTCTTCAAAGCCATCATTAGAAGCTATAGGATAAAGTGTTCCAGGAATAGGGGCCGCACCCAGTCTAACCGCTGCTACATCAACATAGTGATAACCATTCTCATCAACAGTTTCCATCCGTATACGAACCTTTCTCCTGTTGATGGCAGACTCCCAGTTTGTTATCTGGGGATTATCCCTCTTAAATTGAGTTTGAAATGAACTCTCACCAGTCCTGTACTGCTCCCACGTTAAACGCTGCTCAGGAGTGTGGTGTAATTGCATATGTGCCTCTTCCGCATCATATACGGGACGCATATCCTTATGCCAGTTGTAGTTCTGTAGGACAGCCTTGTCCAGTCGCTCGATACCAGTAGGAAGAGGAGTCTCAAACAGTTCCCACATCCTTTCCAGTGTTACCCCCATATCCTCCCCTAGATCAGCAAAGGCATTAACTACAATATCAGTCCTAAAATCTTCTTGAGCGTCCCAGTCCTTTTCCCCTGTTACATGATTCCGTATATTTAGAGGAGCATCCCAGAACTGCTCCTTGTACATATCCAGCTTGTTGCTGGGTGTACGCTTGGAAAGGTACTCACCTACTTCCCCAGACTCCAGCAAACTACTCCTGGACGCAAATTTCCCCTGTTTATAGTTACTTATAGCCTCATCTAGTTGGGCTCCATTTACTCCCTGAACTATCTGGTTGTATAGATCATCTTCAAGACGGGCAGTCTCCCTGGAGTACTCATGCCTGTTCTGGGCTACCCTTTCCTCTATAGAGCCTTTATAACGCTCGGGGAGGTCCTTACTCTTCGTTACTATATCAGGATGGTTATTGATGTACCGGACCTTGAAATCTATAGGCAGGTCATCATAAAGGAAATCCTTGCCACTAAGCTTGTCATAAAATGACATTGGCTCCATCTGGCCCATGATTTCATCCCGTTCCTCTTTAGGCATACCGGCAAGAATTTCTCTTGCCAGGTTTTCCTTGACATCCAGTATGCTCTCGGGTGATGACTTGATACCTACAACCTCCAAGCCAACAGCGAATGTAGTCTTGGGGACATTAATCCAATCAAAGTTATAAGGCTTGCCCCCGTATTGCAAGGCACTCTCAACTCCCTTTTCAGTACTCATAGGAACGTAATTCATCGACAGTCTGCGTAATATATCCCCTATATCATCAATCGGTTTACCAGACCAAGTACTCTTGGCATAGAATAAGTCTACCGCAGTCGCAGCAGCCCCTGAAGCACCCGCCCGAAACGGCTCAATCACATCTTCCCATCTATCAAGGTTCTTATCCTGAGCCAGGTGATAAAGCCCAACCCCAATGCCAAAGCCCATCCTGAGTATGCTGTCATAGGGGCCTAGCATAGTTACATCCTGATTAATGAAAGGGACATGGAACCGCATGAAATTAGGATTCCAGCGAGGACTGCCATCCGGTCCTTTTATAATGGGCCTCCAGTCAGTCTCCTTGCCCTGCATAGTGTTAATAGTCTCAGTCATAATAGCAGAGAACATCATTAATCTGGTTAATGAGCGTCTAGCTATCCTGTGATCTAATCGGTATCCAAACCTAACACCTCTCTTGGTAACTACAGGGAGAGTCCCCAGAGCAGCTTTGACCAATGTTTCCGCACGGGCCTGTAAGAAACGTGGGGCTAGAAGAGCCAGTTCACCAATATCACCAAAGGCCCTGCGGGAACTCCACCCAGTCATATTATTGGCTATTTCGGCTATATTAGCGGCATCTCCCGAGTCCACTATTTCCTTTAATGAACGACCACGGGAGAGTTCCATCTCAAGCATATCCGAGGCCAGGTTCAGTCTCCAGGCATCACCAAGATAACCAAACGCACGGTTGGTAGCCCTAATAGTGGGACCTACCAAGGGTATTTTCTCCCCGAGCGTAAATCTATACTCAGTATTAATACCCCCGATACGAAGAGGCTTGGATAAGGTAGACCATTCCTCGGAGGACAGTCTACCCGCAAGGAACTCCTTCTTGTCGAAATCAAACATGAACGCCCCGAGGACATGAGGATCACCCCACGACTGGGCGTGCATCTTTAATAGCTGTCTAAAGTTCTCGGTCCCGGGTGCTAGACCCTTTATACCCGTCATTCCAAGTAATCCCTGTATACCCCACCCGCTGTCATCTAGGGTAGTCATTAATCCCAGGGTCGTGCGGTTAAACGATTTTAAAGGGCCAATCCCGTACCGTTTCACGGCATCCGGGTTATGTTCATTGAGATACTTATTTGCCCAGTTAGCCATCGCTACAGGATAATCATAGTTCTCCATGCCGCCTTTAACAAAAAGCTTATCCAGACGAGCCCTACCCGGAGGGGGGGTAGTCTCCCCTTCCAGTAATCTATTCCATTTAAGAGTCAGCTCAGAGGACTCGTCCTTGAGTTCCTGAATCTTTGTATAGGTCTTCTTCAGACCATCTTTGTACTTATCAATCTTACCCTCAGTAGCAGCCAGTTTTCTCAGTCTGCGGTATTCCTCCATCTCCCATACCTTGATGGATGCCTTTAGAGACCTTTCCTGCAAGTCCCGAGTTCCCTGTAAACGCAGTTGCCTATTGATAGCAACCCGCTCTGCTCTTTGCTCCGCATTCAGGTCCTTCAGGGTCTGCCTTGAAGATATTAAACCGTCTACCGTATCTTCCAGGCTGTTCTTGGCATCAACCATCTCGTCCAGCTTTGAGTGCATACGGGTAAGACGGTTAACAGCGGCAAAATAGCTACGCATGGGACGATACTGGTGAGACAAATCCTTAACCAGTGTAGGCTCAAATACCCCTACTCTCCTATCCCCTATCTTAGAGTATGTGCCTCCCTGCCAGACTCCCTGATACGGGACAACATTTTCCTGCTCCCAGTCAGCCATCTTCTTGAAGGAAGCAAGGTCTTCTAACTCGGCCATGTACCTGCCTACAAGATCGACCCATGCCTGTTCAGTCTTGGATATCTGCCCCTTAACGTCACGGATCATCTGCGTAGCTTTTAGAGCCTCGCCATGAATCGTCTTAGCAGCAACTATGGATTCATCCAGTAGAAGGTTTAATACACGGGTATCCGATCCATTAACATGAAGGTCCTGTACTTTCATCTCCCTGCGGGATACCTGTACGGCAGATTCGGCTACTTCCCTAATCTCTGTTCTTCGTTGACGGAGCAATTCAGATACTACGCCCTCGTTTGCCTGATTTCTGCGTATGTAGCCAGCAATATTATTTCTTAATCGTATCTGGTCAGCCTTGACGGGGCCATGCTTGAGATGCATACGGATAGTAGGACTGCTGGCAAGAAGAGCAGTGCCGGTCTTGTCTCGCAGGTTCTTCAGTAGTTTTATCGTATGTTCCCCTATGGCTCTCTCTCCTACATCCTGGATATAGCCGCTAATAGCTTCCGCTATTTTCGGGTAATCAGTGTAGGCTTCCCTCATGCTCTTCGTAAGTGACTTGTTCTTCTCAATTGTCTTTAGTTTAGAGGATACTCCCATCGAGTAGGAGGGAAATTCCCTGTCCCGTTCAAAGCCTTTGCGGGGACTTCCCAGAACGTATTTAACATCTCGTCCTACATTGATTAACTTCTGGGCTTCATCTTCAACCTCTACCCGAGAACCACGGGGCATATAAAACCCCCCTTCAAGTACCTTGGCTCCTTCAGGGGTTTCAAGACCCACATCAGGGAAGAGCTTGGCCCACGGTTGCAGTAATTTTCGTATTTCCTCCATAGCCTGAAGCTGGGATATCCCATCAACTTCAGTGGTAAGGTGGGGTGCAAAAGTAGGAAGACGCTCGGCTACGTCCTGAATGCCGGGAGCATATCCAACGTCCTTGTCCAGTGTCATGTCTATGTCACGAAGGGAATGTATCAATCCATCCCCATCCTGCCTGAAATGCTTGTTAACCAGGAAAGCTACCTTGGCACTTACTACGCTGGCTGCGTTATCTAAAGCCCCACCGGGACTGAGCTTATGGTCAGCATCATCTAGTATGGGCTTCATGTAATCGTCTATATTACGCCAGAGGGTTTTATTCCTGATACCTCGTACAATGTTATTAGCAACATTAACATCGTCTACACCACCCTCGATCATGCGTAATCCAAGGGCATTCGGAGTTACGACTTCGTAAGCATCATCAGGAGGCCCGAACTTTATATCAGTCTTCTGGACCCCTGTCCCGCTGTGATCCCGGATAATATCATCCATAGCCTCATTCAAGGCTTCCGCAGCCTCCAGTGTTTCCTTAGTAGTTCTTGTAGCAACGTAACGAGGATCAGGATTAAACGCAGTAACCAGGCCCCTGTCCATTCTACTTTGTCTGGCACTTTGTCTGGCAGCAACAGAAGATGACTTACGGGAGGCTCGGGCAGCTAGCGCCAGGCTCGAAAAAGCAACAGTGGGAGTAACGAACTGGGCAAACATAGAACGACCTCTGTATTCATCTACAGCAGCCCTGAATCCATCCGTGCCAAGAGTTATAGGCTGTCCCTGTATTACGTTAAGTGCGGTGTTAAGAGCAGCGTCTTCCGGCATCATCGGTATATCTATTAAAGACCCGAAGAAGGCAAGACTGCCGAGTGCAGCACTTTCATATGGAATAGGTATAGATAGGTCCGTGCCCGCAGTACTGTACGGGAAAGGAATACGAGTTCCACCCGGAGTGGCGTAGTATTCTATGGGGTCTGTAGCCAGATGAGCGGGGTCTATACTAGGCTTCTCTACAAATTTATCGAGTGTAGTGCTGAATGTACGATCCGAGAAAGGACTACCAGGAGCGGCGGCTTCTTCGGGATATTCAGTACCGAGCCTCATATTACGCCTCTTGGTGTCTATGTCCATTTCCTCTTCCATAGACAACCGAGTCACGGCAGTACGGGGCTCATTTGACGTAGGAGTGGCAGTTGGTAGATCGCTCCCAGCATATCCAGGTATAGGTTCTGGGAATCCTGTTGTGGGATTACGCCGATATCCGGGGCGTACAGGTCCCTGCCATACAGATTCAGGAGCGGGAGTAATAGGTTCACCTACCTGAGTGCCACGCAACCAGTCTGGCGTTGAGGTATCTCCTCCAAATTCCTGCCAGTAACGTGTGTTTAGAACTTGATCCGCAGGAGTAGGACCCTCACGAACATCCTCGTACTGGATACGCTCTCCTACGTTAGTTCCCTGAAGCCACGGGGGCGTATTAGCGTTGTAACCCCCATATTCTACCTCATCTACCAGAGGAGTCCTTGGAGGATTGGTAGGTAGACTGGGTATCGCCTTACGGGCTTTGCTCATAAAAGGAAGATCGTATGCCATTACTGAATAGCCCTCCTCTGTGTGGGTGCAATCCTGGCTACGGGAAGCCGTCTACCACTTGGTACGGTTAAAGCGAGTTCCTGTGCGAAGGACTTTCTGGGTATTCCTGCCTGAGCCGCAAGGTCTAAGAAGACTTCACGGGACTCGGGCGTTATGTTCTGGAAAGCCTGTGCTGAAGGTAATCTCAGTCCGGCTTGCTGGGACAGGTAACCACGGGACGGAGTTATAGGTCTGCCAGCTTGCATTTGACGTAAGCCGAAAGGCAGCGTAGCAGTCTGGGTCTGGTTATCATCAAATACGATCCCACCGGACTGGTATCCCCGGACTCCCTTGCGTTTCAAGTCCAGCATCTGTCGTTGGTTTAGTTGCTGGAATGGTATAACATGAGTACCGGGTGGTAAGTCCACCAGTTCCGGTCCTTCTTCACCTACGACTTCAAGGTTATCCCCACGGGTTATACCACCCTTTGCAAAGAAGAAGCCCTCATTTTCCTGTTCATCAAAACTCAACGAAGCAGTTTCTCTTGCTGGACCACGGTCTCTAGTTGGAAGACTTTGATCTTCACCCGGACCTTTTCCATATGTAGTAGTAGATGCAAAATCTAGAGAAGCATCTCCAACGTCTGTATCTCCTGCAACACTAGAACGAGAACGGATACTGCGAGGACCGCTAATACTAGTAATCGGCCCAGATGGAGCGGTGTACTCATCCTCAAAACTCCGCTGCTTTTGCATATCTGCAATAGCCTTTTCAAAAGTCTCGGCAGCAGTTGGTCCGGCTTGAATATCCTCAAATCTTCCGGGATCTTGGGCTGCCCTTGCTTGCATACTAAGATCATCAGGACTCTTAAACTGTCTTCCAGCCTGGTATAGATCAGTAATGCCAGCTTTTGCAGCGTCATCTTGAAAGTTTTTAAGGCCCTCTTCGCTCGGACCGTAGAGTAGATTTCCTTCCTCATCTCTAGCTGTAATAGCCCAGTGGTTCCACGGTATCTGGGCTCCCCACGGACCTCCGACATCGGCGTACATAGTTTCTTTAGCCCGTTGCATCTCGTTCTGAGTATAAATAATAGCCTGTCTTAGTCCTTGAGTTTTTAAAACCTGTAACGCTCTGCCGGTGTCGTAGTTAGTTCCAGTACCAGTATCCCTGCTAGGATGGATAACATTATATAAATCAGTTTCGCCGGTAGCGGCCTTCATCAATTCATCAATATTCTTGAAGGTTGTCTCGACTCCGTTTTCATCTTCTACAGTTATGGCACGGGTAGAAGAGTCATAAGAAATATTGGCATCTGCCAGAGTATTATCTGGTTGACTCCCTGATCTAGTCCGAGTTCCATTGCCCGTGGCAGCACCGCCACCGTTACCACCGTTTCCGTACCTCTGGTTTTCGATATATTCTTGCTCTAACCGAGCTTTTTCCTGTGCATTATTAACCTTCTGGGTCAGTTCCCGAATCTTGGTATTATGCAGTTCCTGCCGTTGACTCATCTCAGCTTGATGCTTTTCACGGGTTATCTCGGTATCTAGAGCGATCTTTTCTAGCCGAGCTTCCAGTGTTTGTTTCTCTATCTTTAACTTATCAGAAGTCGGAGACTGCCCTGTAGCGTAACGCTCGGTTAACTGCTGGGCTTCTTCTTCTGTTGGAGCCCGTCCGGTCTGAGTACGGCGTTGGAAGTCCTGGTATGCCTGTACTAAGAAGTCAGGTCTTGGCCCAACTCTTTGGATAACACCGGCATCAGGTTCCCTGACAGGGGTTTCTCCCCTTGCTAGAGAGGATATTACCTGCTGGTCTGCCGGAGAACGGGCATATTCAAGAGCAGTTTGCATTGCTTCCTGTGCCGTAGGACGGTCACGGAAGTCCTGGAATGCGAGAGCTTTCTCCACATCTCCATCTATTAGAGCCTGTGTAATGATGTTGTCTAGAGTAGGAGTGGGGACCACATTCATATCCCCGCTTCTCTGTTGTAGTAGGTTAATGCCGTCTACACGGGTCAATTCCGGGTCATACATGGGCTTGACTTCCGGTCCCCAGTTACCGGATGTATCTCTCTGGAAGCGTCTGCCTGATTCGGGGTCTTCCCATATATCTGCCTGATAGGTCTGCCTTACAAACTGCCACTGGTTAGCTGATGTCTGTATTAAATGACCGCCCGGAACAGGCATTCCTCCCCTCTGGGGAACAAATGGATCAGGTACATCTGGAACAAATGTATAGCCACTGGCTGATGTCTTGTAGAATTTCCCCTGCCCTTCTACGGGAATTGTGTCCTTGAGTGGGTCAAAGTCCTCTTCCTTTGCATCGGATCGGTAAACCTTGATATCCCCGTCCGTAGATATGAATTCCAGTGTTGAACCATCAGCAAGTGATGTACGCCCCAGGATATTGCTACCGGACAGTATTGCGGCACGGGCTTCATCCGCAGACATGGATTTTTCCCCACCACTAAGAACAACTATATGCTGATTAGCTGCTCTTTCCTCGGCAGTAGCATTCCTGTTGACCATCTTTAAAGCACCGTCTGCCGGATCAACATAAGGGGAACTGAAGGAAGGCGTAGTAGTATCGGATGGTTTTTTATCCCTTATCCAGAACTTATTACGCCACAGAGCAACTTCCGAATCTTCCTCTCCCTTCGCTCCAGCCTGACCTATATTCGCACCAATTTCATCCGCATATGCCAGGACCTGGGGCCAGTTACTCAGACCTTCCCCCGGGTCAAATGGGTCTATTCGATGAACTTGGTATTGACCCCCACCTACCGGTAGTACGTCCCAGGCTTTTCCCTGATCATCTGTTTTAAGCTTTAAAGAATCTGTTGCGTAATCCAGGGCACTCCTCTCATCATCATATTTTATCCCTATAGGAGTCTTTTTACCCTGTAGTAGCTGATCTTTATCCTCGCCGTTTGGCATTATTTACCTCCACGGAGCATTTTCAGGACATTATCCAGCCCCTGTTCCTGTATGTAGCGTTGTTTATCTCCCGGGCTCAGGTTGTTGAACCTGTTAACGGCAGTGGCACGGTTCTGTACCCGCTCCTGTCCGAAGGGAATAGCCTTCGACTTGGCAGCGGTTTTCTTGCCGCTCATTATTTCGTCCTTTAGAAGGTGAACAACCTCGGTAAATTCATTTACTCTTGGCATTTTTACCCCGCCATATTCGCACCGATTTGACTTGGATTAATCGTATTTGGAGTGAGGCCCTGCCGTGTCTGATCCTGTCCCATAGTCTGGTCCATCGGCATTCCGTCGGGACCTAGAATAGGGGCTGCACCTGCTCCACCGCCCTCTTCGCCGCCCTGTGCCATAGATAGGGCCCGTTCTACCAGCGATTCTATACCTTCTTCCTTCGCCACTTCCATAGCAAGGGCCTGGTGTATCATCGGATTCTTCCGTACCCAGTCCATGAGTAGGCGTTTCCTTTCACCGGAAGCATCCTCAAGGCGGGCATCGGCGGCCCAGTAGGTCTCCATAGACTTGAGTCCGGCCTGTACTTCCTGTAGGCCGAGCTGTCTCTGCTGTAGTTGCAGGACAGGATCGACAAGATCGAAGCTTATGTTAACTGAATAATCGGACTCGATATAGGAAGGCCGGATGACTTTCCCCTTGATTGTCAGGTTAAGGTCCAACAGGTCGATAAGTTGTAGTATCTGGGACGATGCAACCGAGGCTAAATGCTCAAGTTGCCTTGAAACAGCTACGAATTTGCGTCCAGCAGCGGTTGAAAGTATGGCTTGCTGACCTACGGTTGAGACTCCCTGCTCCCTGACACCGGCAAGGGCTCTTGAGAATGTCCCCTCTTCTATGTCACGGGAGAGCCATTCCTCGGTCTGGAACATCCAGCGGGGTAGCTGGGGTATATCCATTCGCCAGACATCGCTCCTGTCGGACATCTCTATTATGTCACCCTGATCAAGCTGGTCACGGAGTTCATCCGCTCCCATGCGTGTACCTATGGGATTGAAGGAAGCGTCCATCAGGGCATTGTGTCTGCCAGATACGGCCTGTGCCTGTGCCCGGATATCGGATAAGACCGGATCGAGGATACCCACGGCGAGGTTTGCGGGGTCTATCCTATCGGAGTTGGTGGGTTCCTGACCGAATCCGGCGTAGGCATGGGCATAGGGGACAAATCCCCAGGTGTTCTTCTCAGTAAAGAGCATCCGTTTCATGGTGCTGTACTCACGCCCGGTTCCGGTCACATAGCCGGATATCATCATGGCGTGCCAGCATTCGGTCCAGTACTCGTCGGTCAGTATAAGTTCAAAGGGCCGGTTATTTCGTACTTCCCAGATATCAACAGGTCTACCCCTGTTCTTCCTTGCAACCGTGAGTTCATGTAGGTCCTGAGAGAATCTGCGGGCATGACGGATAGCAATTCTAGGTCGCTTTTCCCACGGATCAAGTAGAATCCTCGCCGGGTGAGGTGAACGAGTACGGAAGGGCATAGCCGTGCGGCGATAGTGTTCATATAACCGCATATTGGCTCGGTAATCTTCTTCAGAGTCATCTCCTCTCGGGGGTTCTTCGGACCTGCGTTGCAAGACATTTGAATCCAATCCCAGTTCATGGATGGAATATCCAAGATGGACAAGGTTCTTCCCCTGCTGTTTCCATGTTAAGGCGGGCTCAAGGAGGGAAGCCTCGTCAAGAATGGCCTTCAGACCTTCCTCTACCCGGTCAGCGTTGTTGCGAGACTCCTCACTCTGCCTTGCGGGGTTGCGGTGGGGAGTCGGCTCAGAGGCAAGCTGGTGGTCTACTGCGTTATCTACCACGGAAGTGGGTCGGGCGGGTTTTAACCAGCCGGGGCGGGTATGTGCCTCTGACTCCTCCCACACCGAGTAGGTACGGAAGTAGTAAGCGTCGTACTGTTCCCACTTACGGTGGGCGTTGGTCCAGACCTCTTTCAAGTGAGAGCGGTACTGGTCGATTACGTTTGCGTCCGGTTCGTCTTCAAAGCCGTTAAAGGGCATTTCTTAACTCCATCGAGACCAGCCTCTCCGTCTACGACGATGGGGGTTTGCACGACGGCCCCTTTCGGAAGCTGAAGGTCGGGCGTACTGGCGCATCTGCCATGCCATACCTACGGCCATAGGATAGTCATCGTGGGTCCCGTGCTGTGCCTCTATTCTACCTCTTTTTTCCGGATTCCGTATAACCGTGAAAAACTGGGACAGCCCCTCGGGATTGGGTATAGTTATGGAGCGATTGTGAATCGCTTCTATGAGATCGCCCCAGAGGACGTAGCGGGAACCTCCCGACATTCCGGCGGTATCGTAGGTGTGCCAACCCGGATGGTCGGAGTCCCGGTAGTGTAATCTTCTATATCGGAGTTCCTGCGCCATAGCTATGGTTAGGATTCCCCAGTCGTTGTCCTCTATTGCCCATATGGGGGAGTCGTAACGGTTGAGCAGGTCTACGGACGCTACGGAGAGTTCAGTCGGGTTGATAACCTGGCTGCATATATCAGCTACTATATACCCTGTTACGGTGTCTAAAACAACGGTTACGGCAAAGTCCTGCCCTGCGCCGTGGGAAGTGTCGGTTCCGGCAGCGTAGCGCTTTCCTTCCTGGAAGTTCTGGTAGATGTTTGCCTGTACACCGTTTCCGAGGGTCAGCTTTTCGATGGGCTCCTTGAGGTCCTGCTTCATCTGGGTTAATACGTCCATATCGAAAGCGGCGATAGCTCTTGCGGGGGCAAAGGCTTCTTCTTCTGTCTCGGGATGCTCCTTCTGGAACAGGGCCTGATCCGGGTACTGGACTTTTCGCTCATCGTACCAAGCCTGATCCCTGTGGGGACGGGAACGCCATCCGAAGAAGAGCTTGTTGAAGCCGTTTACGGGGGCGTTCTGGTAGAGCTGCTGGAAAAGGGACCCGATGCGGTAGGGGTTAACGGTAGAGGTTACTACTAGCTGACCGTTGTTGTCATCGAGACCCGGCTTTACGGAGTTGTAGCAAGCATCTAGATATTCGTGGAAGTCGGCTTCGTCAATTACAACCAGAGTGGGGTTCAGTCCACGACCGGCAGCTTCGGTGGAAGGCATAGTGATAATTCGTGCGCCTGACTGGAAGGTCATCTGCTCCCTGTTGTCAGGCTGTCCAAGGGGCTGCTGGAGGGAGGCGGGCAGGGATTCGTAGGTAGCCCGGGACTTGGAAAGGAACTCCCATGCGTCACGTTCCCCCTTGGAGAAGACCAATGCGAGGGCGTTGGGAGTGAAAGAGGCATGGTGTAGGACGAAAGCTGAGAGAATGGTAGTAATACCTATCTGGCGGGACTTGGCCCAGACCACCATTTTGCTGGTATCGAGGGTATCCGTAACATTCTGGAGGTGGGGCCACTGTTGAAGCTCCACCATACCTGTGCCCGGCTCTACAACCCGGACAAAGGGCAGGAAGCTCTGGAAGCTCCTACGGGCCATTTCAAGGCGGGCCAGCTCACCAGCTTGCTTTATTTCCTCGGTAGTTATTTCCTCTGGGGTTATTGGCTCAGGGGTTAGGGCTAAGGTCATGTATTCTCCTGTAAAGGCGGCATCCTATCGCCTGGGTAAGGCAGATCACAATTCCGAGTGGAATCCATACCAGAAGCAAAAAAGCTATAAATATTATTATGAATACTCTTTTCATTTTTTAAAAGGGTTAAAATTTTTAGAAAGGGTAAAATTTTTAAAGCTATAATAAAAACGGGATTCTGTCGCTAGCACCCCCTCCCCGCCCCTAGTACCCCCAGGCCTTATGGTACCACCGGATGCCCCCTATTCAAGAATACGAAATTACAGGTCCCCACCCCCCCTAACAGAACATTTGATCTAATTATAACGACTCTTGTCGTGCCCAGTCTCTAGCGCTGAAACTGGCATATCCTTGGTTAAACTTTCAATAATTATAGGTGCCGGTATGCTGTCGGCTTGATTGGCTATACGCTCTAATTGTTCCATGGATAGGCTAGAGTAAAGAGTATGCTCTACTTTTACTTCTGATTTATCTATTAATAGCCCACAGATGCGCCCGATTAGTTCAAGACTCTTTAAAGCTGTAGCCATTTGGTTTTTTTCTATAGATTTATCGTGGACACGCTGTGTTGCTTCCAGTAATCGTCTACGGTCCCATGAAGAACTAACACTATTCTCTTGCATTAGCTCTTTTATTCTTGTCTGCACCTTATCTTTTTTAGCCAAATTGCTAGCTTTGGGATTTATAACCGTATCTGCTCGCTGATTTGGTTGATAACTTTCTATATAACTAGCTGTATAGCTCATTCCTTGACTTACCAATTGGGCAAACCTTTCTTGCCTAGCGCTCAAATTGTTCATATCCAAGTCATACCACAGCGTAACAATTAAAGAAACGAGTTTACATAATAGGTTAATTAGGTGTGTTTTTAGTGTGATTACATTAAATTGCTCCCATATTGGTATATCTCACAGATACAAGATGTTAAGTTTAATGGGCGCAAACACACGCCTACCAAAATAAAGGAGCAGGAAACATGAATATAGATACGTTTAACGAGTTAAAAGCGGATAGGACTCTACTATTTAAAGGTTTGAGAGGATCGGTTAAATCTGGCGTAAATGCTATGGATAAATTCGCTACTAAATGGATTAGCTACAGTGATGAACTAAACACAGTTTCAATTGATATGGAAGATATAAATGGTATGGTAGTTTGGTTTAAAGAGTCCACAGATACCACTAACAAAAAAGACATAGCACAAGCCAAGATTGAATTAGAAGCATTCATAGATGAATTCCATCGTAACTTTCCAAGTGTTAGCGATATGAAGACATTAATAAATGAAGCGCCAATAGTGGAAGAAACAATAGAAGCGCCAACAATAGAAAATGAAATAAAGGAGCAGGAAACAATGTTAAAAAAGGATATACCAAATGGCTTCACATTCTATCGTGGACCATCAATGTTAAATGGTGAACCAATCCGAGCAGTTGCTACTTCAATAAAAAATAATTCACAAAATGAAAAGACCGGCCCAATGATACAGATATTTATAATGCCAGATGATATTAAACCTAGTGAAGCGCTTAAGACTGGCCAAGATGAAGCGGTATGTGGGGATTGTGTACATAGGCCATCATTAGCCATTAAAAATGGCGCTTCGCCTTGCTATGTTCAAGTATGGCAGTCTGTTAACCAAGTTTGGAAAACGAGTTATGAAGATATTACCAACGCAGAACATATTGGACGCATTATTGGCGCATCTGGTAAATCAGTACGTTTTGGCGCATGGGGCGATCCTGCAATGGTCCCTGTAGACGTTATGGGCGCTTTATTACGGGGCGCAAGTCATCACACTGGATATACGCATCAATGGCGCTTATTTCCCAAATTCCGCCACATATTAATGGCTAGCGTTGACACGATTGAAGAACGTGAAGAGGCCAAAAAAGCCGGATGGCGCACATTTAGAGTAGCGGAAAAATACACAGGTGAAGATGTCGTTTTATCTGGTGAAATACTATGTCCCGCATCGGTCGAAGCTGGAAAGCGTACCACGTGTGACCAATGCGGATTGTGTGCCGGATTAACTCGGAAAGCAAAAGACATCATGATACCGGTTCATGGTAGCAAGTCTATAAAGGCTAATAAGACAAGTGACATAACCGATTTTACAGGTGCGGAAATGGCCGGAATAGCTTAATAGCGGTCCATTAAAGCCCATACAGCGCTTTATTGCGTCACTCTGAGTATTAGTACTGCTAATACTTGGAAGTGGCCTAATAAACAAAATATAAAGGAATAGGTGACATTATGAATCAGTACAAAATAACCATTAGCTCTATGGAAGAGGTAGTATTCGACAATATCCAAGCATCTAGCCCAGAGATAGCGATTAAAAAAGCATATAACCGGTTATGGAAGAATTACAGCCTATCTACTTTTGCATGGGACTCTAAACGATTTGGTATGACTGTAAACGTTCAATTGTTGGGAAAGATGGTAATGATAGAGCTAAAACCCGAGCATACAGACTCCGCTATACCAGAGTCATTGTCTAAGCTAAGACAATATATTTTAGAGTCTGATTATAAAGCGCCAGACTTTGATTCTAATCGTTGGCAATTGGCTAAGGATAAAACCCTAAATGGTCGATTTTTGAGACAGCATAACTACTAGAATTAAAACCATTTGAGAGGCTCAAATAGCGCCGTAAAAAGTGATATTTGAGCTTCTAATGATGGCTTTAAGCTATCGGGCAAAATTTATAATTTAGGAGAGTAGAAAATGAAAGGGATTAAAATATTTGAGGTCTGGGATCCAATATGTCAGGAGTATGGCGGCACTATTACCGAGGATATGGACAAGCTAAACAAGGGAGCCAAAATAGTAATTAAGCGTCAAGTCGAGGCGGGGTTTCTTAGGGAAGTAAAAAAGTAGTTTAGTGGCAAAATTTATATTAGGAGTCTACAAAATGGAAGAACGAGTTAATCTCAGAGTCACTCTAAACATAGGAATATCAGAATACATAACAGAAGAAATCATAGACGTAGTCCTAGACACAATAGCTGACCTAGAAAAAACATATAGCGTAATTCTAGAGGAAGCATTTAAAAAGGAGTGTTGGACTGGGAGTCTGATTACAGGCTCCTATACCGGACCCAATAAACAAAATTTATAGGAGAGTAGAAAATGGCTAAAGATTACGCAAGCGCTATAGGGGGATGGGGGGCATTAACGAGCTTACATTGCACAATATGCCGTTACCGTAACCATGATATGACCACTAAGGCATTTTTTGGAGCTGATCCACAGGGAGCCGCCGCCTTAGGGGGAAGGAAACAAGATGAAGCTTTCAGACTCCGTATATGGAAATCCTTCCGCAAGCACTACAGGGAGATTCATCCAGAGCTTATACCTGTGGTTAACCGTTCACTTAAAAAGTCAGGATTAAAAATCTAATAGGCGATGGGCTAGGGCTAAATGCCCTAGTTAAGCCCACAGCGGTCGGTCCAAATGCCGACGCACAAAACAAAATCTATAGGGCTTGGAGAGTAAAAAGATATGGAATGCAAATGTTGCTATGGGGGGCTAAACAAGATGATAGTGGTCACCCTGTGGGGAGTGTTCTGCTCACAGGAATGCGCCGACGAGGAGAGATACTGGACAGAGCGCTCTGAGGATAGAGATTATGAAATAGGTTTAGGAGAGTAGAAAATGTTATTAGTAGTATGGATGGAAGTCGAAAACAGGAGCCAGAACGTGAGGCTACAGGTCCCTACCGAGGAGCCGGTATACAGTGACCATTTTGAGGCGTTTGAGACCTATAAAGAGGCGCTCGATAAGTACTCGCAACTCCTGAAGATCGAGAGGGTATACAACGCTAGTATAGCCGGTGTTATGCGGTCTACAGATTACGATAGGGAGCAAATAAACCAGATGGCTTACGACTATGTAGTATGGTCTACAGATTACGATTCAGAGCAAAAAAGCCAGGTCGATGTAGCTTAAATTTAATCGGAGGAACTATGAAGAGAATATACACAAATCCCCTATACATCAGGCCATATACCAAGGAGAATGCGGAGCTTAACGCCGAGCGCTTAACCCAAGAGGACAGTGGCGTGGATAACTGGGTGTACACCGCTGTACAGACCGATGCCAGTAGGGACTGGTGGTCTATCAAGGTATGGGAGCCTCCAACATCGTTGACTCCCAATGGCGTGGTACTTGGATACATCTAGGCGTTTAACCCTTAATTTAATTGGAGGAATAATTATGGATACATTAGAGCAAGCTATGGAGTTAATAAGACACGCATTAGAGTGTTATTCCGAGGACTCACTCGGAGGTAGAACGGAAGAGGGGGAAGAGTATTACAAGGAGGGTAAAGCCCTAGATGAAGCCTTTAAGGCTGTAAAGGTATCCTTCTTCGATCAAACTGAGCTACGGATATGCTATGACCACTTATATACCTTCTCAGGGCATTGGGATAGGGACGGGGCAGAAAACCCTATGGATAGTTTAGGGGCTGGGGATAGGATCACCCTAGTAGAGGAGGATAATTGCGAGTACTGCGCTGAACAGCTAAAAAGGCAGGAGGAAATGGATCGTTGGAGGAGGGCCATATCCCAAGTAAATTGTCAAGGCTGTGATGTTGCCCTGCTATACGTTAGCCCAGAGGACTTTGATGTTGTACATATAGGCTCTGGAGGTCTGGAGTACTGCGAGGATTGTTTCCCTAGGGTAGGCGTTTAACCCTTCTATCTGCGAGTCAGCCTAGGTTAACTCGCAGTCGGGTCGGGCTAAACCGGCTAATTTAAAGGAGGAATACATGAATACATTTCTAGTCGTATATGCCACTAAGAATGAGGACTGGTTTGAGGGTAGTGAACGTATAACGGATCATTACTCCCACTATGAGCGCTTTGAGAGAGCAAAGGAGGAGTACGATAGCCTTTTGGAGATGGATAACCTGTATAGCGCCAGCATAACAGTTGTATTGGAGTCTACGGACTACGATGGAATAGACACTGCCACAGTTCCAGAGGATATAGAGCTATGCCACGGGTGTGGCGAGGAGGTCATGTATAAGAACTCAGAGGACTTTGATCCGGTGACCTATGGCAAGGATGACGCTATATTTCACTCGGATTGTTGGGAACCGCATCATGGCTGTGTTAATGGGTGCGAGGATATTTGTAAGTGTGAAGAATATAACCAAGGGGAGGACTAATATGGATTCCTGTATATATTGCTACTTTGGAGTCTGTGGCTTACATAGGGAGCCTAGTAGGGTATCAATGCCAATATGCAAGGCTCGGGAATTAACTTACCAGATAAAGGTTAACCGGTGGATGAACAGGGGAATAGCATTAACTTTAAACGAGGTGAAAGCGCTTGCAACTAACGCTCCATGATGGTAGTATTTTCTTTCGGACCCATCACAAAACAAAATTTTAGGAGGAATCAGGATGACTACGAATCAATACGGTATCTCTAGCATGGCAAACAGCCCGGACTCACCTTGGAAGGGAAGCACCATATTCTGGGGGAAATGTGTTAAAGGCGCTATGACCTCGGAGGAAGCTATAGAACGAGGGGGACTCGATTGGGAGGTAGCCATGAAGGAATTATTCGTTCAGCGTAAAGACGGCCAAATGATAAAAGTAAAGGATCGCTTGGCCTGTGTACGCCGGGACGCAGTAGTCCTACCTAATGGGGACGTAGATGCGTTTGGAGTATTCAGCCCTCAATACAGCCCACTCCAGAATAGGGACAAGTTCCAGTTTGCAGATGGCTTGGTAGCCAATGGTGAGGCGGTATTCCACAGCGTAGGCTCCCTGAAGGGAGGCGCTAAGACTTGGATGTATCTACAGCTCCCCAGTGATCTCAAGATTTCTGACACCGATATCCTAGAGCGAGGCATACTCATTACGGACAGCTATGATGGGTCTTCCTCGCTCGGTATCTCATTTATGAGTACTCGCAAGCTATGCTGTAATACCCTGAGAGGACTGGTCGGAAGAGGCGGTCAATTCCGAGGGAAGCACACCAGAAATCTCATGGGGCGCATCAATGAAGCTCGGGAGGTTATGGGACTTGAGGAAGCCTATAGCCAGATGTTAATGCGAGGGATAGAGCGTATGGCTCAGGAGGCCATGAACAAGGCGCAACTGGACGAGTTCCTGACCAACCTATTCGGAGTAGAGGAGGACCCGGAGGCGGTAAGTGCTAGGACTCGCAACCAGATGGATCGGGTAGCCCACCTGTTCTATCAAGGTAAGGGTAATCATGGTGAGACCCAGTGGGACGCCCTGAATGCTGTCACTGAATTCGTAGACCATCACAGGGGAGTTAGTTCCGGTAGCTCAGCGGAGAGGGACAAGAACTTGAACTCCGCTTGGTTCGGGACAGGCGCTGATCTCAAGACCACGGCATGGAACTTACTGGTTCCTGCTGGGGCCGTTAACTAGGAGGGTTGTTTATGACTTTTGGCAGGTAACTACCCTTTACCACGGTAAAGCCCCTTAAAAGCTCTCTATGAGCCTTTAAGGGGCTAATCTATTATCAACAAGGAGGTGCAAATGCTTAAACTAGGATGCCCCAGACCAAACTGTGGGTATGAGTGGTTCGCACGGATAGAGAACCCTCGCAAATGCCCACGTTGCCGAATGGCTCCACCCAAGGTTAAGAGGGGAGGAGACTACCAGAGCTGGAGGGTGATACATGAGTAGCACGATACCGTATACAGCTAAAGAAGTAGCCGTGATGTGGGAATGCTCCCCTGAAACGGTCAGGCGTAGATGCAGACTAGGTGACCTAGACAGCATTTTAATTAACGGCCAGTGGTTTATCCGGAATCCCCCAGAGGAGAAGATGGCTCCAAAACCACCCTACACACACCTGGGCAAGGACTGTCCGAAATGTGGTGCGCCAATCCGAGAGGGTAGGAGCGTGGTAACAGATTTCTATCCTACTGGTAAGGTGAGCGCCACATACTGTTCCCCATCTTGTGAGGCGGCACACAGGTATAAGGAACATACAGGTAAAAGATTTATATTAAGTAAACTATTTAACTATTAATATATATATAGTAAACACGATTTTACCCTGTATACTGTATAACAGTTTGATGATTAGACAGTTTACTAAGGAGGACAATTGCAGAATAACCCAATACCACCAGCAGCCAATAAGTACGGTCATGGAGCTAACATAGCTTTCCGGTGTCTACCGGAGCTTGCTAGGAATATGCAGGAGATCGTACAGAGTGGCCGGTATAAATATAAGACGGTGTCAGAATTCTCCCGACACGCTTGCCTGATACTGGTAAAGATGCTTCAGGATGACGAGCCGGGAGTAATCAGTACATCGGAAATGGATGTGGTTATCGCCCTGACTCAAGAGGAACAGCGATGGGAGGAGTGGTTGCAGACGGTCAAGTCGGCTGGGACCCTGATAACCAAGCATCTAGAGTATGGAAGGACACAGGATGCCAAGCGAATATACCAGAACCTGTACGAGGTACTATCTAATATGCCTGACGGGGAAATGAGACAGGAGGCATTCCTTATTCTGGGCAAGTTCGATCACCTCAGGCAAGTAGCGCCCATAAGCCTACGGCCATCGGAGGCACGTTGAAAACTCCAGCAGAAATACTCAATATACCCAAGTTCGATCAATGGTTTCCCGGACAGCAGGACCTGTACTCACAGATGAAGGAGTGGACTGAGAGCGATGGAAGGTTTCTGGGCTGTGCGTTACCTACTGGGTATGGTAAGAGCCTACTTGGTATGCTAACGGCTGTCTCTGGCTCTCCGGGGGACGGTAAAGTGGTATTCCTGACAAGCACCAAGGGATTACAGTCCCAGCTAATGTCGGATTTCGGGAGCTTGGGGATGGTGGACATCAGGGGACAGAATGATTACACCTGTATCGAATTCCCTAGGACCCAAGTGGACAAGGCTCCCTGTCATACTGGCTACGCTTGTCCCGTAAAGGCCCAGTGCCATTACTATAGCCAACTGGATAAGGCTCGGCGTAGCCACATGGTAGTGACTAACTACCATTACTGGATGTACCAGACCAATCACACTCCCGACGGTCTGGACTTGGTTCAGAGGGACGAGAGGGGACAGGTAATCAGCCGAAATAATACGACACGGCTTCTAATCTGTGACGAGGCCCATCAGGTTAACTCGGCGCTGGAAAGCTTCCTGTCTCTCCGGTTTACCAAGAGGGATCACGAATGGTTCCCTTGGCAGGTAGACTGGGATTACGATACATGGGTACATGAGGCCAGACTGGCTAAAACGGACATGGAGGAGGAACTGGTTCAACTGGTAGGCCGGATATCTAGAACGGAGCCGGGTTCCGATCTCAATGCCAAGCTAGTCACCAAGCATCAGCAGATGCAAGCGCTGGACAGGAGGCTAAACGAATTAAGAAAGGGCTCCTGTGTCGGCTGGGTTCCCCAGTCTACGGAGGAAGAAGCTACATGGACTCCGGTCAAGCCGGGAGTGTATAATCATCTCCTCTTCCAGTCAGTGCCCAAGGTTTTACTAATGTCGGCTATGTTTACCAAGCCGATGATGCAGAAGCTCAACATACAGGGGGAATGGATAGACGCTCCAAGCCCCTTCCCTGTGAGAAATACTCCGATCATGCACATTAACACTGTGCGAGTTGACTACCGAGCTACGGACGAGCAAATGCTTGCATGGGTTAAGCGGATCGACGAGATCATAGGGGCGAGACAATTTAAGAAAGGGATAATTTTTACGGTTTCTTATGCTAGGGCCAGATTTCTTGCACATAACTCCATTTACTCCGGCCAGATGTACCAGCACACCAGCAGGAACATTGCCCAGGTGGTAGAGCAATTCAAAAAAGCCAAGCCACCGGCTGTACTGGTGTCACCCTCCGTGACTACCGGCTACGATTTCCCGGAGAAAGAATGTGAGTACATAGTAGTAGGCAAGATACCCTACCCTGACAGTCGAGGCGCTCTGATCAAAGCCAGACAGAAGGAGGACTCTAACCACACGGCACAGCTAGCAATGGAGGTGCTAGTACAAGAGGCGGGTCGAGGGACAAGAAGCGCTACGGACCGATGTCAGGTATTTGTGGTGGATGATACGTGGAAGTGGTGGTGGCCCAAGCATTCCGAGCTGGCTCCAAGCTGGTTCAGGGACAGGATACTCAAGTCAAGTTTAAGTCATATACCAATTCAAATTTAAGGAGACATTTTATGGTAAGCCTAAGACCTAGTGACGCATCTCAAGGCGGTGGTTTTCCCAAAGGTAGACTAGAGATAACCGGAGCTGAATTCATAATCCATGATTGGGGGACAGGAGTAACTATCAACGGTAGTGGGAAGAGCGTAGCTGCTAATCTCACCCTGACTTCACATGAGGAAACAGACGATGAAGGCAAGCCTCTGGTATTTGTAAATCGTGTGTACTCCATAGGCGATCCTTCACGCTGGGTAATATCCGGTGATGGAGCCAAGATAGAGGGGGACGGACAAATCTCCAAGAACTGCCAGTTCTACAGGCTGGTGAACGCACTGGTAGAATCAGGATTCCCAGAGGAAAAGCTCTCGGATAACATCAGGGACTCCTTGCTCGGAGTGGTAGCCCAATGGGACATGACTCCTACTCCCACAGGCAAGGAACAACTATTACCCGTGGCTATCTATGAGTATGACTCAGGTAGTAAGCCTACCGCCAGTCCTGCTCCAAGTGAAGTAGACCTTATTGCTGTAGGTGTGCAGATGTGTAAGGACCTTATAGCCAGCGATGAAGATTCCACCCGGGCCAACCTTCAAGTCAAAGCGTTTGCTCACCCTGATGATGAGGTACGCTTGCCCTTGATGAATCTGGTAATGGAAGCATCATTCGTTGAGGCTCTCGGGCGGGAGGGCATTCAGCTAGACGGTGAAACTTTCGTTAATGCCTGATCTACTGGAGACCATAACACTAGACCTGAACCTAGCTGCTGATCTGGTCGATCCTCCACAAGATAGAGACCACAGCGTTGAACACGTGTCTGACCTGATCAACAAGCTAGCAGGTATAGTGGGTCGTAGGACCTATGAGGGGGAACCTACTGAAGAAGCATGGAGAATGATGGCAATGGGGAGAATATCGGAGGCGGTGCTTAGGCCGATAATCACCCATCAGGCAGAGAAAGAAGGCTTAACCTTTATCCCACAGCAAGTTATGGTATGTGATGACGTTGTCGGGAGCTTGGACGGGCTACTGGTTTCGCCAGCCGGACGGGAGGCCGTAGTTGAGATCAAATCTCGCTACGCCTCCCCCGGCGACCCAACTAATAATGCCAACGATACCCACTGGCGCTACATGCTTCAGACTATGAGCTACGCCTACATGGCTAGAGTCAGCAAGGCTTGGCTGGTAGGCTTGTACTTTCCGAGGGGCGCTCCGGGAGTGGAGCTGAAGTTGCACCGCATTGAGTTCTCCGTTCCCGAGTTAATAGAAAACTGGCAACTACTTAGAAATTTGAGGAGGAATAATGGTAACGCTAGAGGACCTTAAAAATGTAGGGTTTGAGGACAAGGTAAGACTTATCCCCAAGCGCTCCATCGTATCCATAGAGGGACTGGAGAAATCAGGTAAGACTAGGTTAGCTCTTACCGCACCCGAGCCAATAGTCTATATCGATCTGGACGTAGGGACAGAGGGCGTGATCGAGCCGTTGATGAAGGACAAGCAGGTCCTGCTCTATCAGGTGGAGCAACCCTCCAAGCTGGGGAGCCCAACAGAACTAATGGACAGGTTCAAAAATACCTGGGCTGATATACAGAACAAGATAAATCAGGTGTTACAGCTAGAGAAGGGAACCCTAGTCATCGACACCTTTACTGAGGCTTACGATATATGCAGGATGGCGCATCTCGGTAAGCTGGCACAGGTACAGCCCCACCAGTATCAGGTCTGCTACGCCGATCTAAGGGAAATATTCAGGCTGGCCTACAAGAGTAGCATTAACCTGATCGTATTGCACAAGATGAATCCCAACTTCAACACCGGTATTCTGGAATACAAGGGCTGGAATGATGTCAGCTATCAGGTCCAGACTACTATAAGAACCAACCGGGATAACAGTGACAAGGGGCCGGAGTTCAGCGCCACGGTACAGGACTGTAGGCAGAAGCCCGAGCTAATGGGTCGGAAGCTGGAGGGTCCTTCCCTGAAGATGGACCTTCTACTAAATAGCATTCAGTCAGGTACATAAATGATCTACTTAACGACGGCACATAATGATAGGGACTTGGTTCGCTACCTAGCGGAGGCTAACCCGGTCCCCATCCCCCACGGGGATTTCATTTTTCAGGGTGTTGCCGTGGACGAGAAGGGGGAGTCCCTTTACCGGGTGTGCGGGGAACGGAAGAAAGCAATGGACCTTGTTCAATGTATCAACGACGGTAGGCATATCAAGCAGGTAAGGGACGCTTTTAATGCCAAGCCACCTTTCACGCACTACTTCCTAGTAATAGAGACTATCTCCCGGCTCGGGCCCGACGGCGAATTTGAGTACAGGACGGGGACTAACTGGACCCGCACAGGCATGGCTTGGAACCGGGTTATGAGTTACCTTAACCAGTTAAGCTTCCTGATGGGAGTACACATATACTGGAGCAACAGCCCCAAGATGACAGCCGAGATAGTGCGCTCGGTTTATAACTTCTTTCAGGTGGAGGAGCATCACAGCCTGAAGAAGTTCCACTCACCCGACGTTACCCTGCTTACTACTCCGAGTCTCCTACGCACAGTAGCCAAGGAATTACCGGGGATAGGATGGGAGAGGAGCCTCGCAATAGAACAGAGGTTCCCAACCGTGAGGGAGATGATCAACGCTACCGAGAAGGACTGGCAGGAAGTCGATGGGATAGGCAAGGTACTGGCTAAACGAATAACGGAGGCGCTGGGATGAGGCAGGTGAAATTTGTGTGGTGTCGGAAGCATCACGGTAGCGGTGTGTTTGTTCAGGCTAGACCTCCCTACAAGGACGATGGAGTAAGAGAATATCTGGGAGTCTGGCTCTGTACCCAGTGCGGAGGGTTAATGCAGAAAGTAGCAGATGAACAGTGGGAGGTGGTATATGGAACTGTATGAGATGAACAGGCTCTGTACCGCTTGCTCCCTGAGAGAGGGTTGCAAGGGTCCGGTTCCCTCCGTTGGAGCCGGTAAAGTGATGCTGGTAGGGGAAGCACCTGGGCGTAACGAGGACATCGGGGGCCAACCTTTTACGGGAGATGCGGGGAAATATCTCAATTCCCTGCTCTCCTCGGTGGGGCTGGAACGCAAGGATGTGATAATCACCAACACGGTCAAGTGTAGACCTCTAAGGAACAGGACACCCAGCCGGGAGGAAGCCAAGTTCTGTGCGGATAGGTGGCTCAACCTTGAGGTAAACCTGAACAAGCCGGATATCATAGTACCTATGGGCAAGGTGGCGATAGAGCATTTCCTCGGGGAGAGCAACGTGGAGCATGTACATGGTATACCGGTAGGGGGATCACCTATTATCCTTCCTATCTACCATCCCGCTGCTGGATTCTATGACACCAAGTTGATGAGAGCTATACAGTCAGACTTTGAGGCGCTGGGTAAGCTGGTCCGAGGGGAGGAAGTGGAATACCCGGAGGACAATATAGAAGCCAAGTATGTGGAAGGGGAATCGACTGGCCTATTCTATGAGCCCACCGCCGTGGATACGGAAATAGTAGACGGTAAGCTCTGGTCCTTCCAGACTTCTACCAAGGAAGGGGAAGCCAGCTTTTATCCATCGGACAAGTGGGAGTTTATACAGGGGAGCAAGTCCATAGTCCACAATTATCTATACGATGCCCAGTGGATACCGCTCCCTGAGAATACGGACGATACCATGTTGATGGCCTACCTGCTGGGATTACCACAGGGACTGAAGGAGCTGGCTTGGAGGCTATGCGGTATGGAAATGAATAGCTACTCCGAGACCATATCAGGGCACAGAAAGGACAAGGCGCTGGAATACCTTAACCGTGCTTCCGGTATAGAGTGGCCGGAGCCACCAGAGCTGGAGAATATTACTTGGAACAAGACCGAGAACCGGTTGCAGGTACAGCTCAAGCGCCCCCAGCATATCAGTAAGAAGATCAAGCGGATCATTGCAGATGTAGTCGGAGGGAAACAGCTAAAGGACGGACCGGTGGACCCTTGGAGCAGGTGGCATCACATAGACCAGAGGGAGAGGGAAGAAGTGGAGGCTATTCTGGGACCCATGCCTGACGCTTCTCTGGAGGATATACCAAGGGAACAGGCTATCCAGTACTCGGCCAAGGATGCCGACGCTACGCTAAGGGTTTACAACAGGCTCTGGGAGATGATCAAGCAGAAGAAGCTGGGCTACGTTTACACTATGGACCAGCAGACCCTCCCAATAGCGCTGGAAATGCAGCAGAACGGCATAGCCGTAGACGAGGACTACCTCAGAAATCTGGGTAGACATTACCTTGAGCAGATGGAGGCCAAGGCAGAGGAGATATTTGAGGCGCTGGAAGGTCGGAGGTTTAATCCCAACTCGGACACCGAGCTTAGGCAGGTGTTCTACATGGAGCTGGGCTTCCCCCCTACCAAGTTTACTCCGACGGGTCTTCCCTCCGTTAAGAGCGAGGAGCTGGCAAAGGTAGATCATCCGGCTGCAAAACTGGTGGAGGAGTACCGCCACCTGGCACATTTGAAGGACTCCTTCTGTGACGCACTACCTGATAAGATAGACGAGGATGGTCGAATACATACCACTATTAATGTTACCCGGACAGAGACCGGGCGCTGGTCCATGAAGCAACCCAATCTCCAGCAGATACCCGGCAGGTCCGAGCAGGGCAGGGCTATAAGGAAAGCGTTTACCAGTGGAGCTTCGACCAGTCTGGTAGCCGTGGACTATTCCCAGATCGAAATGAGAGTAGCCGCCCATCTGGCCCAGTGCCAGAGCATGATCGGTATGTTCCGGGAAGGAAGGGACATCCACTCGGAGACAGCCAGCCAGATATTCGGGATACCTCTAGAGGAAGTAACCAGTGCCCAGCGCTATCCAACCAAGGCTATGGGCTTCGGCGTGATCTATGGACTCACGGCTCACGGACTGCATAACCAGATGAAGGGCGAGGGGCTGGACGATTGGACCGAGACCCGATGCGATGAGTTTATCAAGTGGTACTATGATTTAAGGCCCGAGCTGCGAGAGTGGCAGGAAGGCGTTAAGAGGCAAGCCCGGCGGGACGGCTATGTATCCGATATGTTTGGCAGGATCAGGTATACTCCAGAACTCCTGTGCCCTATAGAGCGCTATCAGGGGGCCGGGGAGAGACAGGCGATCAATATGCCGGTCCAGAGTAGCGCTCAGGGTATATTGAAGCTGGCTATGGGGAAGATGCACCGGAATCCGGGTGTCCCCTTTGCGTGGCTACTGCAAATACATGACGAGGTGATGGTGGAGGTAGCCGACAGGGACATAGCTAAGTGGGTAGACTGGGCTAGGAGCGTTATGGAGTCGGCTGTTTATATATCCGTACCTATACTTGTTGAAGCCAAGGTAGGAAAAAACTGGGGGGACATGGTACAGGGATGAAAGCAACCCTCCGGGATTTTATTCCGAACAACGAGTGGAATAATCGGTATGAACAGGCACAAAAGGATTTACTTTCTATCGTGAAGCCAAATGAGGAGTTGTTAATTAATATCAGTGATGCGTTAGAACTCCAAAAGATGTGGATAAATCACTGGAAAGTGGAAGAGCAAGTAGGTGAGTTTAATATAAACCCTATCTTAATCCTAGCAAGGGTAATGGTAATGGAGGAAGAAAAGAGGAGACTTGACTAAGTACCATGATGGGAGTATTATTTAAACTCGGGGATACGAAATTGAGGAGGGACACTTATGGGACTACCTAACTTGAAGACCCAGCATCCAAAGGCTTACAAGCTTATTATAAGCATACGGGCGTCCAGGAATGCTAAGAAGGAATGGGAAGACAAGGACAAGGAGGACACTCCTATCCTAGTAGATATGCTTAACCATGAACTCAAGGAAATGGGAGAGGAAACCAAGGCAGGACTGAAGTTCCGAGCGGGGGACTTCGTAGTCGAAACAAAAAAGATAGAACGTAAACCCAAGCTCGACCATGAACTTTTCAAGGAAAACATTATACGGTCTATGGAAGCCAAAGGGTTACCAGCGGAGGAAATGATAAACAAATGTATGGCCGAGTCAATGGTTCCGCAGGACCCGTACACCCAATTATCAATTAAATAAGGATAGGGGTTTAATCCTCCCAACCACAGTCGATCAAGAGGGCTCACCGATCTCGACTGCTAATCCCACGGCAAGGGGCGATTCTAAGGGGTGAACCGTTTAACATGATGAAATTGGCAACTGTATTCATAACCAAAGAGTCGATAAGAATTAGCTGGGCACACAAGGATTAAGGCAACAGGGTGTCACTGGGTATTCCTCGCAGGATGGCACCCGCCCCTTATTTAAAGGAGGGACCAATGGAAGTAGATTGCACATTTTGCGGAGATATAACAGCAGACAAATGCCCCAGATGTTTTAAGCCCTGCTGTTACAGGCACATTAATACACCTAAAAAGCTAAGAGACTGTAGAGTACCGGAACAACATATAAGAAGGGTATACAGCAAATAAATCTGTTATAATAATCTCTCTGCTAGTCTTTAACATTTTTACTAGCAGAGACTTACTCTCCAGAAGGGTCGTAGTGCTACCATCTACGGCCCTCTTTTTATGCTATACTAATACTGCGATTAGTTTGATGGCATAGCTAGTTGCTCTCTTATTGAAAAGGGCCTGTGATCATCATCCCACAGGTCCTTTTTTATTCCCACTTCACTTCCACATTCTATTTACGCTTACTAGCTGCTTTAGCCCTCCTCTTACCCTCCTTGGTGTACGGGTAATGTTTTACTTTACCACTTGCTGTCTTGACTTTAGGCATACAACCCTCCTAGAATTAGGGTAACTGTCTTGAATCTAATCCCGCCTGATTGATTCAAGCTGGTCCTCCTCACGGTAATGAGCCCCCTTCGGGTGTCCCTCCAGAAGGGGGTTCTTCTTTTTATTCTTTCGGGGCATATCCCAGTAGTGAGAACTGCAACGAGGGCACTGGGTTGGCAAGGTTTTTCTCCTGGCCGTCCATGAGTACTCGCATCTAGTGCAGTCTAATGTCATCCAACTTCAGCTAGCAGGAAGGATACGTGGTATTCACTGCGCCTTCCCGTCTCCTTGAAGGATTCCTGCTTCTGCATAGAACCGGGCAAGAAGACAACCGCCCTGCTCTCCCCATCAGGGGTATAGAAGTTTATGTCAGCCGCCGAGGCATTCCAGTTATCAAGCTGGTTCAAGTCTCCCTTGACCCTTCCCCCTTCAGCACCGCTTAGTAGCGATTGGTTATCCGCTAGGTAAAGGGTAACCGGGTATATCTTGGTAGGGTCTGGATGCACCTGGCTGATCATCCTTATGGATATGATCTCAGGCGGGGTTGAAGTAGCTGATGTCTGGGCCGGGGCACACTTAATCTCGATCACCTTGCCGGAGGTCCCCGCCGGGAAGTCTATAGTCTGCAAGGGGGATACGCTGATAGTGTCCCATGATACCCACGTGGTTTCCCCGTCTAGCCTGTAGCTGAAAGCCCACTGCCTACCATTAACGCCCAGGTTCTTGGACTCTACCTCCATCTTGGAGAAGTGCTTACTTACTCTGGGGAGGTTAGCGTCATAGCGTAGGAAGACCGCTTCGGCATCCGTATCGTCAGCGTAAGCGTCGGACTTGTCGTTCTGGCCTACTGGCAGGAACTTGGGCGTAGCTGATGCGCCTGACTCCGTATAGCCCAACCATATGCGGGAGTGGTCATTAAGAACGCTGTCGTACCATAAGGTCGTGCGGTTATCATTAAACGTCTGGTCCGTAGCTGCTGATACTTCGGTAACCTTGTTCCATGACCAGTCTGTTACTCCGTCTATGGTTACCATGTTTCCAGCTAGCACATAGATGGTCTCAACGCTGGGGTCTTTGAGGGCCACATAAAGGGTATCCGGTGTTCCCGTCATAGCGAGAACCCTGCCGTGTAACTCGGTTCTCTCTTCGGCTGACAGTCTGAAACTGATATCGGTAGCTACTCCCTGAGCCACGTTGTAGGCAAGCATTCCCCCGTGCCCCATAGGCAGGAAGACCAGCTTGTTCCAACTGTAAATGCCAAGGAAGTTATTCGGATGGTTCTGGTTCCTGAATCCAATAGTCAGGTTACGCAGGAAAAGCCTACCACCCTCTTCCAGAGGCTCATAATATTGCTGCCATAAGCCATTGGTCTTAGCGATCAGCAGGGTATCGGTATCCTCGTCTACTATTAATCCGGTTATAGGAGAGTCCTGATCCCCTACCGCAGTAGCGCTGGACCATGATCCCGAGTTGCTGGGGTCTGCGCTGCTTCGTATTACATGGGGTTGATACAGGTAGATATTAGTCGATGTTCCCGTGTAGGACTGGGCTGCTACGCCGTATCCCCGGACTACAGTAAGCGAAGACGCCCCGGTAGCCGTAACCAGCATTATCTCCTGGGATTGGGCAGCACCATTATATGGATTACCGCACAGGATCAGGTCCCCTACAGAAACAGCGGATCGTGGATCAGCCGTAGTATTCAGAGTCGTAGTGCTGGCATCGTGAGTACCGTTCACGTTAATATTTATGTCAGTAATATTGTGCCCGCCCCATAGGATTTCCTGGCCCGCATTACTCCTTGCTACCTGGAAGAACTTGAATCTTCCTTCCAACTCTGTACTGGAGGTCCATGTTGCGGTAGTTGGGTCCTTGTAGATATAGGGCATGGGAGCGTCTGCTACGTCTGTATAGGAATTCCATCCCGCAGCTACCACCCACTTACCAAAGGCAACGCCATTCTTGTAGATGACGTTTACATCAAAAGGGGTGCTGGAAGATGTCCAGTTGTTATCCCCGCCGGAGAACACATGACTCTCGACAAAGGCCCAGAGTTCATTTTCAATACCAGCGGTCCCGGGGGTAGCGTCGTTGGTAGCAGTAGCAAATCCCGATGCGCCGTATCCAGCGCCCGGATGGTTGGCGCTAACAGTTGTAGCTATGAGGTCTCTTCCCGGCCTGAGAGTGCCGTGGGGGTAAGTCTCGATCCGGGTGGAGTCGGCTAGCTTGCCCCTGTCCTTCGCATTTCTCCAGTCCGTACCGCCAATGCCCTTGATCCAGCTATCCTGAAACCATGTCAGGGATATGGTGGGCGGGTCTTCTGACTGGGTTAGTTCTCCCATCGTTAATTGACGGGGAGCTACGGGCTGGGCTTCCCTTGTATCAAAAGGTCTTCTACCCGTCTTGTTGTTACGGGCATACATAAAGCCCCTTTTATGCCGGGAGTCATAATCTTCTAGGACAATGTCATGGGTAACACTTGCTGTTGGCATACTATACGCTCACGCTTACAGTTCCCGTCCGAGATACATCAAACTGGATGTACCTGCCGGATGCGTCTTCCTCTATGTGCCATGAGTTCTTACCTCGGCTGGCTCCAAGAGTTCGCATCCTGATGCCGGGTTGCTGGGATAAACGGGATACTTCACCCTGCCAGAAAGCTATGTTTCTCTGCAAGTTGTCTCTCTGCTCCGATGCCGATCTGGTCCATAGGGTCTGGAACAGGACCATCGCAGCATAAGCGGTAACCATGTTCAACTGGGGTTCCGCTATTTCAGTTGTACCGGACTCGGTAGTGGGTCTCGATAAGAGTCCCATCCCCTCTAATCTCAGTATCATTCCCCTTGTAGGCGATTGCCCGGGGAGCAGTGGGTAATAGGGCCCTTCTATCATGTCCTGGCTATGCTGCTGGTATACCCGGGAAGGCCCACGGATGATCGTAGAAGGCACTGTTATCTTGTAGAGGGGGTCAACTGCCAGCCAGCCGGTATCAAAGTAGGCGGTGGCTTCAGCAGCAACTTCAAGGATTACCTTCACTTGAGTTGCGTCACTGGGTACGGCGGCTTCTACGCTGAGTAACTGCCAGTCATTGTCACCGGCATGATAATCCCCGCTTTCTATGTTGCTCCCGTCCCAGTCAATTCTTAGACGGGCCTGAGATGCGCCGTTAGTCCAGACACGACACCTGAACTGGGCTGTCCTGCCAGCAAGGTCGTTTATGTTTATATCAGGGCTCTGGGTTAATTGGCCTACCGCTCCTGATGGTCCCGTAAGACTTACGGAATAGGTTCCGTGGAATACCCGGCTTGATTCCTGGGCCGTGGTAGGAGAGTTAACCTCGGTCCATGAGTCGGGTACTCCACCTGTCCAATCTTCAAAGTCCGAGTTGGACAGTACGTTATCTACTATGACTGTCTCGTCCCGGATAGGCAGGTAGATTGTCGGAAACAATTCTACGAGTGCCCTGTTGATAGCTACGTGCTTGAGTTCCGGGTCGTACCGGTGGAGTTCAAAGTTGTCACTGCTGGCTGTCTGGGATGACAGGGCTGACTGCAAGATAGCAGTGGGTCCATCAGTGGCCTTTGAGATATAGAGTTCGCAACGTCTTGCCTCGCCAGAATTAGCACCAGACGTTGAAAGAAAGTACTGTTCTTCAAACGCACCGT
>VTLG01011165.1_pt1 | contig 33627 bp, 49 predicted proteins | sample 4694571 | NCBI WGS metagenome assembly VTLG01 (sample SAMN12604809, study PRJNA352737) | marine metagenome | biome: ENVO:00000447; feature: ENVO:00000209|ENVO:00000569|ENVO:01000036; material: ENVO:00002151; isolation source: viral sequences binned using virsorter ...
TGCCGCCAGTGATGCGCCTCAGAAACGACAGGCCCGCGTCACTGCGTGGGCGGTTTTGTTTCAAGGCGGTCAAAAATAATCCGTCCGGCAAGGAATCCGCGTAATCGCCAAGCGTGTCTTTCTTTGCCATCGCCTATTCCTCCACGGCTTTCCTGCCGCGCGTATGCTTTGCACGACGCGGCGTGACGCTGCGGCGCTTCCGCTCCGCGTAACGCTTCATCATGCTCACAGGCTCGATGACGCCCATCTTCTGGGCTTGTCCTACTGCTTTGCTGAATGGTCCTGGCATCTAATGCACCGTTTCGTCTGTTGCGTTTTCATAACCCTCGAACGGACCCATGAGCTCCTGCAGGAACCACTGCGCTGCCTCGGGCGTATCAAAACCTTCCAGCATGACGCACAGACCGAACTTGCCGTCCGCGTCAGCCATGCAGTAGGCGCTGTACATCATCAGCCGCTTTTGCGGCCCATGACCGACTTCTTCTTCTTTGGAAAGCCGGCCTTCATGTTGGCGTAGGCCTTGTCGCTGATCGTGGACTTCTTCTTCGATCGGCTGGTGCCGGCAGCTTTACGCTTGTTGATATTCTCGTAGAGGCTCATGCCCTGTTCCTTTTACTGATAGCCTTTGCCTTGCTTCTGGCATCCGCCGAGCTGGAAGCGCCCCAGGCACGCAGCGCCAGTAGTTTCCTTGTCGGCTTGCCGTCCTTGTAGTCTGGACCCTTAGATGCGCCCATCCTGGCAAGGAACGACGCACGGCGAGGATTATCGCCGGACTTGACCGGGCGCTTGAGGTTCATGCCCTGCGCCTTCGCAGAACGCCTGCCAGCCTCGTTCAAGCCGCCTTTCGGGTTCTTGCCGGCCTTGCGCTGCCATGCGGGTGTGGTCATTGGCTTTCCGATAAATGTTGTCTACCGTTGTCGTATGGATGAAGACGAACGCAGACAGAGAGCGCCGCCTGCCTCAGAGACAATGGACCCTGCTAAAAGGGCGTGGATGGGCGCATTCATGGCCGCTGCGCTGAAAAACATACAGGGCGAACAAATTGATGCCGACCTACTTGCTGCAGGCGAGGAAATCGTTGCGCTGTCGCAGCAAGAAGAGATTGCAACCAAGCAACCCGCAGACAACGTGACGCGCATGGAAACAGGGCCGCATCACTATCTCGAAAACGCCCTGCAGCATTACCTCGCTGACAAGGAAGAGCATACAAAAGAGCAGCTAGACGAGCTGCGCGTTGCAACGCTCACCGTATTCCACAATCACACTGGGTGGCCGCATGACGGCCTGCCAGCCAACGACAGCTAGCTACTAGCAGCCCTGACCCCTATATTTCTTCCGTGTGTTTCCGCGCCGGGTGAGACGAGAGCGCACCGAACGGCCGATGCACGTCTTTTTCTTGATGCGTACAGGACGGGGCGCTGTCTTGGTCTTAGCCACGATGAGCCTCAGTTGTGGACGTGTTATGTTCCCGCTGATGGCGCCCCGATCTCTTGGGGGGTGGGGGGGTGGCCGCAGGAAAATCGACCACTCAGTCAGGTCACCAACCTGACGGTCATGCCAACAAAACCAAACACTTAGACCCCGATCGTTGCAGGGGGGTTGCATCGGGCCTCGACGCCCTGGCTTTGGGGGTCGATTTCTGGGGGGTCGCGCGCGTATCGCTATGCCGCTGGCGGCGTGGCGTTAACGGGTCGTATCCTCCCCGTCCGTCACCAGCTTCACCACCTCCGCACTCCGCTGCTCCGCTTGCGTATCCTCGCTGTCGGTCCCCGCAGCATCGCTGCCCCACACCAGCATCACCGGGCCGTTGGCCTGCTCGACGTCTTCCTTCTTGTGACGCACGCCGCGTGGCTGCATCTTCGCAAACGTCCACTTCTTCGTGTCGATCTCGACGCGACGTCGCTGCACTTCCGCATTCGCCAGTCGCGGGTCCATGTCGGCCGGCAATGGTGACGCAGCGAGGTCGTGCATCTCATCCGCCAGTACCTCGGCTCCAATCGCCCTGGCACGGCTGTACATCTCGTACAGCTCCTCGGAACGCTGCACGGCCTGCAGGACGGTAGACCACGCCGGCATCTTGTCGTTATGCTCGCAGATGCTGCGTAGGCTTTTGCCCTTGGCAAGCTCGTCGCAGACGCCTTCCATCTTCTTTCGCGATAACTTGCCAGCCATAACCTGCTCATAAAAACGCCGGGCTGCGTTGCAGGTCGCAGGCCCGGCAGTTGAAGGGAGAAACAATGAAAGCAAATAGCCGTCCGGCTATTCTAAGAAAATCAACCACGTTTTCGGTTCATCGGGTCAGAGTTTCGTCCTTGCCAGCCACAGCTCGTGACGTTTCCTGTGGGCGATCCGCTCGAAGATACGCCGCAGCACGTAGCTGCGTGCAAGGCTCACCACGGTGAATATAAGGCTGATATACAGGCTCTTCGCGACCGTCGGCTCGTAATCGAAGAGCGGGAACACCGCGAACGTAACGGCCCAGGCAACGATAATCCCGACTCCGACATTTGTCGCAGCTTCAACGAATGAGCTACGCCGCGATTGCACGGTTCCACCGCATGACAGTGTCTACCAGCACGGCTTCGTAGACGCTCTTCACACGCCGTCGATCGGTGTGCTGTATCCTGGCAATGCGTGTCCAGGCAGGTCCGCGCTGTCGAAACGCAGCACTGGCCGCGACAGCCCATAGCAGCACGCGATCGCTGGCGTCAGGCACGTTGGCTACTACCTCATGTATAAAATCATAATTTGATATTTGCTCGGCAGTCGCACGCGGCAGACGTGTCGTTGTTATCGCGTCAGGATACGCCATCCAGTCGTGAGCAATCTCGGGCCACCACGCACCGGGCGTCTTGCGTAAGGCTGCCGGCAGTCGCCGGTCAGTCTCGGCGGCTTCGAGCAGCAAGTCGTGCAATTCGGGTGCGGTGAGTCTTCTGCTCTTCTTCACTTAGCTCTGACCAACCTTTCCAGAAATCTGCTCTATCAATGGGCGACATCTGTTCGACAAACTTCATTACGGGATCAGCGCGAGCGGTTTTACCAGCAACGACTGATTGGTAACGTGCATGGAAATTACGCTGATCAGTTGCTTGACCGACGACAGCTCTAACTAGCGCCGGATCAACTTTATTTAATTTATATTTTTGGGGGTTGGTTAGCTTCATGCTGGAAGCTGTACCAGCTCCATTAAGCTGTCTGACCACCAGACCGCTGTCAAGAAGATACTTCCCAGCTACGGCAAAACACCCCTGTAAACGTGACGAAACCTGTCGATCGAGTACAGTCACGTCGCACTCGCCGCCGGCCTCGACCAGCGCAGAGATGACCAGCGTGGCGTCATGCGGGATCACGATTCTGCCGCGAGGATTGCTTTGCCGATTTGCGTGACGACTTGCGGGACGACGGCATTTCCGAGGGCTTTAAGTCGGTGTGCCCGATTGGGAACCCCATGAGCCACTCGACCCACGTCGGGTTCAGTTGCCCAGTTGTCGCTTGCCGACCACCCATGTCGTCGATGACTTCGGTCGTCAGGCTTTTCTGCGTGCCTTTTTTGCCCGTCGTCCTGTCCTGGTAACCCAGCCGCGCCTCGTGTGCTGCTGGCGTCGGCCACATCCGCACCGCGCCGCCCAGTGTCGTGCCGCGCTTTGTTCCGACAGTTTTGCTTTCCCCCCTGACCTGTATGTTGTCCTGCCCGGTCGGCGTGGGCCACAATCCAAACCCTGTCGCGTCGGTGCGGGGCATCGACGGCGCAAGCTGGAATAACAAATGGGACGGCGCTGTACCCGATGCTTTCCAAGTCAGAAAGGCTGCGCTCGAGGCCCAGCGGCTCGTTAATAAACCCTCGCACATTTTCCCCAATGACCCATTGAGGCCGTATGTCTTTAATAAGGGAAGCCATGACCGGCCAGAGGTCACGGTCATCCGCTGCGCCTCGCTGCTTCCCGGCAACGGACCACGGCTGGCATGGGAACCCGCCGCAGATGAGGTCAATTCTTCCAAGTCCATCTGTGTCGATGGTTCTGACGTCGTCGTAGATCGGCGTGTCGGGCCAATGCTTTCGCAGGACGGCTTGGCAGAACGGCTCTCGCTCGCAGAATGCAACTGTCCGAAAAGGTCCGGCTGCTTCAAGTCCGAGGCTGAATCCTCCGATGCCGCTGAACAGGTCGAGGACTTTGATTTCATTCATCATCGCCCTGGCGCACGATCTTGAGCTTGTAGCCCATGTTGTTCAGCACCGCTTCAAAGGTGTTTAACGACGGCGAGCGCGAGTACCGCCAGTCGCTGACTGTGGCAGGCGACACGCCGCTGCCTTCGGCCACGTCCTTAATCATCAAAAAGTCGCGGTTCATCATGGTGTACAGCTCACGCACCAGCGGCGGCGCCTTGTCCGGCACCGGCAGCTTGCCCGCCCACTTGTTGCGGCCGCGGCCTGCAGCAAGATTCCGCATCGATCGCCGCTTGTTCATCTGCGGATTGCGCGGCGACACGCAGGGCTGCTCAATTGCTTCGTGCGTGACGTCGAAAATCTGCGAGAACTTGTTGACGTGACCGGCGTGCAACTTCATGCGGCCTGTTTCCAGGGCGCGGATTGTCCACCCGTCAAGCCGTGCGCGCGCGGCCAGCTCGTCAACCGACCACCCTGCCTTGCCGCGATACTTCACGACGCTGTTGGGATGCGGCCGCGGGGTGTCAATCTTACCCATCGCGCAACTTGGCGTACTGCATGAGCGTGGCACGCGCCTCATCGATCGAACGCACCACGGCGACGTAGCACCCGGCAGTCGTGAGCTGACCGATCATCTGTTTCTGGTTGTCGGACAGCCGGCCCTTGGCGGTCTTTATTTCAAGGAACACCGGCGCCCAGGTTGTAGCGGCGATCCACCATGTCGGGTTGACGAATATCTCTATGTCAGGCCAGCCAGCGCGCACGCCAAGGCGCTTCTGCTGCATCCGGTACTGGACCTTGTGCCTGCCTTCGTTGGGGCTGTGGTGGAACACCGAGCCGTCAGGCAGCGCGACCTTCAGCCAGTCCACGATCGCCTGATGAATCTCGCGCTCAGACAAGGAAGTCGCGAAGCGTAACTTCGCCCTCGGTCAGCTCTTCGATGCGCTCCAAAGTTGTCAGACTTGGCCGGCGCTTGTCGCTGCACAGCATCGACAGGTACGGCTGGCTGATGCCGAGCCGCACCGCGATCTGGCGCTGACTATCCTGTTGCTCGTAAATCCATCGCGAGAGTCTCATAACGTCGCGATACATAACCCTCAGTGATGATGCAATAGGGTAGCTTGACGCGACAAGCACATATCGGCATAGTCGGTATCGTTTGTGTTAAATTCGTCAGCAAATATTGGGGGATAGAGATGAGTTCAGTTGTACGATTAGACGACCATCGGCCTGTGGACCCGGTGGCAAACGAAGAGATACGCAGGCTTTTAACGGAGTGGTATCGCTTCTCGATCGGCGGCACGCCTAATTACGGCCCGGTAATACTGACGCCGTTCATGGCTAGCCAAGAGACCGACCCGCTTCATGCAGTGAGGTATGTCATGCCGAAGGTCATGTTGGTCATACAGCCCACAGTGAAGGCCTGGGCGCTCAGAGAAAAATGCACGCTTGATCTGGTACACGCAGCCGTTTACCACCAGCCGAAAATGGTTGTGCAGGAATGGCTAACCACCTGTTGCGAAATTGGCGCGGTGCATATGCACGAGGAAAATGGCGAAATAGTCTATACGCCATCGCGGCAAATAGTGTACCGCACTCTGGAAATCATAATGACCTTGGAAGACAGCCTTCAGCAACTGCGACAGGAAGTGTCAAAAGGCTTTGAGGCGCTACACGACGGCAACTCATGGGTGGGGATCGAAACTCCGCTGCCAGAATAACTTTAACCTTAAACAAGGAATAATGGATGGAATTACATGAAAGCATCCGTGCTGCTCGCCAGCGCGCAAAATTCAGCGGCTCAAAGGTCGCTGAAATGCTTGGTATGTCGGCACAGGCGTATCGCCGCTATGAACGCGGCGAAGTTGTGCCGAACGCCACGACGATTCTGCAACTCTCAGAAATTTTAGAGTGTACACCAAACGCAGTAATGCAGACCGGCGGGGTTGAAGACGAATCGCCTGTTCGAACAAACCTCCAGCAGTTCGATCTGGAATTAAAACAAGGGGAGACTTTGTCACTCGTTATCAATGCAACGGTCGCACCAGCGCAGGTAACGCCAACACTGCGGCCTGTGGGCCCATACAAGCCGAAACGGGCGGTGCCATCGGCGCAACTAGAAAAGCGAAAAAAGGCATAACACCGACGATATAATTACCCCCGTATATATATGTACAAAGGAACTATGTTGACGTTTCTGTAATGTTCTAGTAGTTTTCATCCCTCACGGTGATGATGGGATACAGAAACGTGACATCAGGCTTCGACGAACTACCCGCTTGGGCCGAGCTGTTTAACTTCTCAGCTCACAGCCCGAGCGGGACTTCCCGACCAAACTGCAAAGAATTTTTTGAGAAAGCTGTCGCGCGCCCTGCGCGGCTGTACGCCCCGGCGGGCTGCCGCATGATTGCCGGCAAGGTTGCCGAGCAGTATGCGAAAGATATCGTTCTGCATGGCGACGACCAGGGCGAGGCGTTCCGTAAGGCGGTCGCCGCTTTTGATGAACACGAAATTTTGGAACACGACCCAGCCGACGTTGATCGGTTTTCGGTGATCCGCGACGGCATATACGACATTCCCCTTAGTAAGGAAGAGAAAGAAGCAGGCGCGGTGCAGATCAGCGGCACCGTCTTGGAGCTGACGTGCCAGCACACGGCGGAAGGGCTGGCAGAGGCGACCCGCGGTGCCAACCAGGTAGAGGACGGGCGCTGGGTGTCTGTCCACCTTGAAGACGTCGAGCTGGACTTTATCGGCGAGATTGATGTCGAGGCGCAAGGCGTGGTCGAGATAAAGACCAAGTGGCCGACGCTGTCGGAGCGCACCAAGCGCGGGTGGTCAATCAATTCACTGCCGGCACGGCCGGACCCCAACCACGTCGCGCAGGTCGCGCTGTACTGGAAGTGGCTGCGTGAGGCCAGCGACAACGTGCCGGTCAGGATCGTCTACGCTAATTGCAAAGGCTTCCGCGTTTTCGACAGCAGCGACTGCACAGATTTATCAGACGCAAACCTGGCAGGCGCATTGGAAAGAATGCGGACGGTTGCGCGCGCACGCGAGGCGCTGATGCGAACAGCCGGGTCGATTGAGGAGCTGTTCGCTCTCGTCGCACCTGATTTTTCACACTTCATGTGGAAGGACGTGCCGCCGGCATACCGGCAGGCGGCAGAAGAAAAATGGAGAAGCAAATGAATTTTTCACGCGATGAAATGAACGCGGTTGTGCGCTGGCTGGAAGACCGCCGGACGTGGCTCCAGGGCGAGCGACTTGTCATTGAGTGCGGCGACGACTTTGCCCACAGCAACGGCAAATGGCCGCGGGTGCAGCAGCTACAGCGCGAAGAAATGGCGTTGAACGCCACGCTGCAGACAGCGAAGGAACAACTGGGGCAGGCCGATGCCTAGCGCCGGCGAGTGGGCGTGCGGCGTTCTGTTTGCGGTGTTCATTTACGGCCTGTTGCTGGTGACGCCATGAACTACCCGGCACAGCCCGGTGCGCGCGATCGCGAAACAAGCATCGCAGCGGCGGAAGCAATCGCCAGCAAGGCGCCGACGCTACGCGCGGCAACGCTGGCAGCGTTCCGACATTCGGATGGCCTGACGGCTGACGAAGCAGCCGACGTGCTGGGCGCATCGATCCTGTCGATACGTCCGCGCGTTACCGAGCTGGCTCGCATGGGCGAGCTGGAAGACAGCGGCACCCGCCGCGCAAATCACAGCGGCAAAGCCGCGATCGTATGGAGGATGAAATGGAAGAGCGATCTTTTCAGTTAAACGATGAAGTGGTGGTTGAGGATGACCGTGGAGAAGTTGGCAAGGGCGTGGTCGTTGGCCGCGCGTTTGCGAACCCCATGCGCTACGACGTGTTGATTGAAGAAACGATCTACGCATCGATGCCGCATGGGACGCTGCGCTATGTCCAGTAACCTGCAGGCGGACCTCGTCGCAGCACTGTCGGCAATCAGGAACCCGGCGCTCGACGGCAAGGCGAACTACGGCAAGTACGCCACGCTGCCAGCGTGCCTGGACGCAGCTCGGCAGACACTGAGCCAGCACAATTTGTCAGTGATGCAGATGACCCACACCGATCCCGATCGGCTGGTGACGCGGATCATCCACACGTCGGGCGAGTTCGTAGAGGACGGCGGCGTGCCGCTGCTTTGCGAAAACAAGGCGAACCCTCAGAAGATGGGCAGCGCCATTACCTACGCTCGACGCTACGGCTTGTGCGCCATGCTCGGCATCGTGGGTGAAGAGGACGACGACGGACAGCGTGCCACGCCGGCACAGGAGCTGCCACCGGCCGCGCGTCCCAAGTCTGCACCCCCGAAGGTAGACCCGCCAAAGGTTGTCGCTGACGACATACCCATGTCGCCGGAAGACGAGCGCAACGACTGGCAGTCGTGGGTCGATGAGCAGATTGCCGGGTTCGAGAAGCACCGCACGATGGCGGAACACCGCCGCTGGTCAAGCACGGTGAAGGATTACCGGGCGCAGTGCCAAGCAGAGAACAAGGCCGAGCATGACCGTTTGCTGGCTGGGTACATGAAACGCAAAAACCAACTCGAAAACAGGAGCTGAGTATGCCGCACGATTATCAGAAGATTAAGAAGTTTAACTTGTTTAAGGAAGCGAAAGAGCCGGGCAGCAAACGGCCTGACTTTGGCAACAGCAAGGTGATCCTAGAGGTTGCCCTGGAGCCGGGCAGATACAGCTTCTCAGGCTGGCAATATGAGGACACTGGCAACATCTCGGTAGAGATACAGCGCGTTGTCGAAATTGATGGAGCGCCAGGCGGGGGCGGGTTCGATGACTGATCTGCCGTTGTTAATTGACAGCCGCAGCGCCTGCGAAATGCTTTTTGGCAGCGGCGATCGCAAGAACCTTTACCGCCTTTACGCCATGATCGATCGCGAAGAGATCACGGCCAAGAAGTTTGGCGACCGCTGGTTTATCCCGCGCGCTGAGATGGAGAAGTTCATCGATGCCGACGCCAGATGAAATGCTAAAAGCCGCGGCGGACACTGTGCGTGCCAGGGGTGGGACGCATGGGGACTGGCGCGACAACATGGAGAACACCGCCGAGCTGTGGTCGGCCTATCTCAAGCAACCGATCGCAGCCGAGCAGGTCGCCGTGATGATGGTGCTGGTCAAGGTCAGTCGCATGACCTGCGGCGCGTTGAACCTGGACGACTACGACGACCTGCTGGGCTACGGCGCATTAGCAGCGGCGCTGGTGTATGGCGAAGAAGACGCCGAAGGATAAGCCGCAAGTCCCACGCGATCCCTGCGAGCATTGCGGCAAGCCGGTCGGGTTATACGACTGGACAGTGAACGGCAACGGTCAGCTATTGCATTACCCCGAATGCTTTACGGCCGTGTGGAAGGGGGCGGAGACGCCCCCTTCTGATTAGCCCCACAGCTTGGCACCGAACTTCGCGGCGTCGTCCTCGTCGCGCTCCTCATCATCCACCCAGTGGCCGTACAGCTCGCGCGTGGTAGAGATCGACTTGTGACCCATCAGCGTCGTGATCCGGTGGAAGTCGGCACCGAACAGCTCCAGACATATGCTGGCAAAGAAGTGACGCAGGTCATGCCAGCGCAGCTTATCAATCCCAGCAGCCTCGCAGGCCGGGTGCAGCACCCGCTTCCGCAGGTTGTCGCTGGTAACGTGGAACGTGTGCGCGCGCGTCGGGAACACCAGGTCGGTGACCGGCGAGCGCAGCTTCCACTCGCGCAGCTCGGCAATGAGCTGCGGAGTCAGGAACACCGTGCGGTATCCGGCGTCGGTCTTCGGCACTTCCTGTATTTCATAGACGCCCTTCGCCACCTCACGCACCGCCTTGGTGACGGTGACGCGCTGCTTCTCAAAGTCGATATCGCACCACGCCAGTGCAGCCAGCTCGCCGAACCGCAACCCGGTCTGCGCGGCAAACGACAGCGCGAGGGCATCGCACCAGTCGTCGGCGTTGATGGCCTCTTTGATCACGCGGCGGATTTCCTCAATCGCGAACCGGGTCAGCTTCTTCTTCGCGGCGCCCTTCTTATAGCGCACCTCTTCCAGCTTAACCTGCCGCGCTGGGTTGACGTGGCTGCACCAGCCCTGCTTGTGGGCGAGATCGAAGAGCTGCTTGAGCGCGTCCAGCTTTTCCTTAACAGTCTTGGCAGACAGGTTGATCTGCGGAATCAGACGATCCTCAATGTCTGCCGTTGAGACGTCCACGCATTTGACGTCGCCGAACCGTGCGCCGTTGCTTTGCAGCTTGGCCCAGCAGGAGACGTTGCGCTTGATGTTGGCACCTGACGCGAAGGTAATCTTGCCCTGCTCAACGCGCAGGTCGGTCTTGGCGTGCAGCAGTGCGATCGCGGCATCAATCGTGCCAGCCGCTGCGGTGGTAACGACGCCGCCGGTAGTCTGAGCAGCGTTGATAGTCGCCGCGTAGTCCTCGGCCTCTTCACGGGTGCGGAACTTGCGCTGCTCGCCAGCTCCACCGTGCAGCTTGCGGACGGTAGCGGCGCGGGTGTCCACGACCCAGCGGTCGATGGCCTTGCGATATTTAGGGGTGATCTGCATTAGTCTCTCCTTACCGCCGGGGCCGAAGCCCGTACAATTTTTAACTCTCTGTCGACTTTGAAACCGTGCCGCTTGTACCAGCGGCGTAACTCGACAGTCGTTAAACCCTCGTCGCCCATTCGCTGTATTTGACCGACCAAAGTAACACCGTGTTTGTCGGCAAGGTCGAGTAACCACTTGAGGGCTTTTGTGCCATGCCCTTTGCCCCGCTCTAATGTGGTGACGTAGCCAAACAGGATTTTCCCATCGAACGGCTTGATTTCAAAACAGGCGTAATTGTCGAGGACGGACAGATGCCCAGCAAAAGGGTGGGCGTCGGTCATTGCGTGGAAGTCTTGCATGAAAGCTGCGACGTTTTCTAAAGCGCGCTGTCTTATCGTCACGTAACCATCTTTGGTGATCTGCATTAGTCGTTCTCGCTTAATTTTTTCTCAGCCCAGCGCACGAACTTTTCCATCTCGTCGCCATAGTCGATGCCGTGATCTGCGGCAGCTTGCTTGAGGCTTGAAAGATAGCCGTCCTCAAGCGGAAGGTAGATTTCAACCGCGTCAGCTAACGCTTGTTCATAAACGCGCTGTCTTTCGGCGGTGGTCATGTCTGTCATGTCTCTCTCCTGTTATGTGTATACCGTTTACCGCACATATATAATAACTGAGAGTAATCATTGCAAGTGTGACCGTCAGGTTCTGCCTAGAGTTTCAAAAAATCGCGTGCAACTTTTCTGCAACCGGACACAAAAAAAGACGCCCCGAAGGGCGTCTAAGCTATTGATATTATTGGTTGCGGGGGCAGGATTTGAACCTGCGACCTTCAGGTTATGAGCCTGTAAATCACTTGCCGAAGCGTGATGAAATATATCGGCGCAGTCGCTGAAACCCACGGATTCTCTCAGTCATTAATACATTCTGTGCTGATCCTTACAGTGCCATGATTGGCGGTTGAGTGCAATCGCGTGCAACTTTTCTGCAACCGTTTTTGCAACGATTGGTTGCACGATCATCGGCTACGCTTCCAAGTCAAAAACTCGGCGCCTTCCTTGAGATCGCCGAACGGCTTTACGCGCACGTTGGGTGGCGCAGTGGGTTCGATCACAAACATGATCGAGCTGCCATAGTTCTCCTCAGTAAACCCATGCCGATGTCCGAACTCATCGTGCCACTTGTAGCCACGCGCCCGAGCCATGTTGACGACCTTGCCAGATGAGTCTTCTTCTTGTGCCAGCGCCCAGGTGTGATGATGACCAGCGACGTATACGTCCGCGTCCTCGCCCCACAGCGACGCACGCTTCTGGCCGTGCAGCGGATTGTAGACGGAGGTGCCTTTGTGGTTGTGGCTGGCGTCTACCCGCACGGTCGCTGACGGGAACACCAGCTTGAACTGCGCCTGCCAGTCGAGCATGGGCACCTGCTTGACGTTAACAGCCTTTAGATAAGTGGAGAACTCGGAGTGCATGGTGTCGTGGTTTCCATGCAGCCACACCAGCCAAGGTATCTCTGCCTCTTCCAAGAACCAGCGCGCCAGCTTCCGCTCGGTCGAGCGGCTGATATCTTCCTCGGCGTAAAGCTGTATCAGGCGACCGCCCCAGTTGTTCGTCGTGTCCCCGATGTTCACGCATCCGATGCCTGGCGTCGTCGCCATGATCTCCACGTCGCGGCGTAGCAGCGGGATGTTGCAATGTGTGCCGAGATGCGGGTCACCTACCACCACCAGACCGAACGGATCGTCCGATTTGATCTTGATGTCGAACCACTTCTTGGCCTGCTGATGCTCCTGCTTCTTCTCCCACCGCCTGGATAGGTGGTTGAGAATTTCGTCGGGCGATATGTCCTCGTCGGGAAATTCCGGCAGCGTGACGTCGTCGTCGTCTTCGTTTTTCTCAGCCTCACCAAACCGCGTAGTGGCGGCTCGCACGCGGCCCTCAAATGTTGAGCGGTTGACCTTCAGCGCACGCGCAGCGCCGGAAATTGAACCATGCTTTTCAACCGCAGCAAGCGCGTCGAGGCACTGTTTGTCCGTTAACGGTTTACCGGCCATCAGCCGCGCAACTGATCAGCAAGACGGTTGGCGCGTTGCGGCACCTGTGTGGCGAAGCGACTATCTAGCAGCTCATCGGCTGCTGTTTGATAATCAGGCGGCTGTTTTGCGAGCGCTGTCAGCATCCGGTTAAAGTTAGAAAGTCGAGGCCAGCCAAGCTGGAAGGCGAGCTGCACCACGACCGACTGGCGCGGCGGGTCAAGCTCGTCAAACCACGACCAGCGGCGGCACTCTTCGATCGTGCGCTCGATGTCATTGTGCAACAAAAAGTCGGCCTCGTCTTCCGAGATTCCAATGCCGCCATCCGCGTCGATGTTTCTGCCATAACCGACAGTGTGCGCGCCGGCTGTGCAGATGTAGCAGTGGGCGCGATAACCCTCTTCGCGTTTAAGAGACTCAGCGATCTCGTGAACTGGGTACATTCGCATCTGGTTTCCGTAAGTTGTTAGCGACTTTTCTTCATGTTCTCGCGCGCAACGCCCTTCCACTTCTCAGCGGAACGCATACCTCCAAGCCCAAGCAGCGCCATGATCAGCCCGGTCAGCTCCTCTGTTTGCAGCGACGGCAGCGTCACAAGCGGATACCAAAGCACGATGGCCCAGCTCGCGATCGGCGCAAGGATGTACTGCCAGGCAAGAGCAAACGCGCAAATCCACATGATGCTTGGCCTAGCCCCTGACACAAATACAGAGGGATGCTTTGCCTGCTCGATGTTTGCCTGCGCTTGGGCGAGGTCGAGCTGGATCATCTGACTTTTCAGTTCAGCGTTCAGCTTTGTTTTGAGGTCTTTGTCCTCGACAAACTTATCCAGCACCTTGCCAGCAACGCCGACAACGCTGTCAACCAATCCAATCATTTGATGCGGCTCATCAGCGCGTCTTCAATCTTGGGCAAAAGCCTGATACCGCAGTAGCCGATCACGAACGCCAGCGCGAGCGCTACTTCCGGGCCGAACTTAAAATGCGCCATTGCCGCCGGGATAAAAAACTCCGCCGCGATCCAGCCCACGACCACCGCAATTACGATGTCTTTTATGGCCGACAGGTTCCATTGACGCTTTGTTAGTACGTTTGCCAGGCCGCCGCAGCCGCTTGCAAAAATGCAGCACAGTTTGCCGCCGAAAGTCGTAAGCGCCCATTCCATTACTTGTGCTCCCCGTTGTGCATTTTTTTGATGACCTCCAGATCGCGCGTGACGGTGTGCAGCTCTGCCTTGATCGTTGCCACCTCACGCGCCCGCGCCTCGCGCTCCTTGGGCGCAAGCATTGAGCTGATTACGTCAAGTTTTTGTTCGTGCGTCTGCAAAACAACTTCCTGTTGATCCGTCTCGCGGTCGAGCTGGCGCAGCCGCGTCTCCAGATCGCCGAGCTGCTCGATTACCGCCTGCAGTTTCGTCTTAACAATGGACAGACTGGCACCCACGGACACGGCCATGCCGAGAAACGTGACCAGCTCGCGAACGCCTAGCTCCACCAGAACCAGCCGCGCACCACCGTTGCCAGCACCCCGGCAATCACCGTGCCGATGACCAGCCAGGCGAGCTTCTCCCACCGCGCTGAATGCGCGCGCACGCTATCGTGAAGCTGCTTCAGCTCAAGGTGTGCTTCTGCCCAACGCAGGCCGCACTCCTTTTCGTGCCTGGCGATTTCCTGCAACGCCTCCGTTGCAATCATCGTGGGGGTTTTACGCGCACTGTTCTTTGGCATTTTTCACAATATCTCCGATAAGGGCGGGGCCGGTGCAGACCATGCCATTAGGTTGTTCAACGAGGATCGTCATGGTTTGTTTTCCGGCGTAGACGTGAGCCAAAGCGCCGACCTTCATCACCACCGAAAAACGAAAGGTTTCGCCATGCTTTGCAATTTCGCGCTGCGCCACCTCCATGCTGGGGAAGCAATACATTTCGGCGCTTGCCGGGCGGATAAAAAAAGCCGCTGAAAAAGCGGCAATAAGCAACGTAAAGCATAAGCGTCTCATCGTGCGTTAGCTGTTTTGAACGGGCTTTCGGCCCAAGCCGCATATATGTAAGTAGCCCCGCTTTCGTTAATTCCATGATCAGACGAATAGGGACGGAACCCATTACTAAGCAGGTCTAGTCCGTAGCCGGTCGTTTCTGCAGTGTTCTGGTTCCAAAACACTGCCGCGTTGCTCACATTAAAAGGCGCTCTCGCAGCGTCAGCCACGGGCCACGCATCACCGGAGTTAGTAATATTTTTGGTTACGACCAGAGCGGGACGAAAACCTGTGTAAACAAAAGGCCCAGCGGTAGCCGATCCGTTGCCAACGTAACTGCCGAAGGACGAGAATGATTCCACCTCTGCGAAACAATACGCAACATAGGTGCGACTGCTACCGTTAACATCGGTGTCGGTGCCCAAGGTAAATGTCGAAGAGGTCGCCGCAGTTACGAAACCCGACGAACCAGAAGCTGCTTCAGTTTCGTTCAGTTTCAGTTTGTTGGCGTAGTTTCCGCTCCAATCGTTAACAATCCAATGCGTTGAACCGTCACTTCTGCACTTAACTATAACAACAGACGGTTTGACCCCCAAGCTGTGCGAGATGTTTGCGCCGGATCCGGTGCCTGTGTAGGTCACGATATCAAAACCCGGCGTGCTGCCCTCTTTCCATTGCCAAGCGACATAATTTTCAGACGAGGTATTCACCTTGTCATCCGCTCCAAGCGCAAAGCCATCTGAATTAAACGCCGTTACCGTATCCGCGTCGGTAGTTTCCGCGTCTTGACTGTCTGATGAAATAATTTTCGTCGCGCCTCGCACCGCGTCCGTTAGAACATTGTTGTCTGTTGCGGAGCGGTTTTTGATCCATACGAGATCGGGTTGCAGGTCAGAATTGCCGCCGTTGGTGATTGATTGCGTTGAGCCATTACCGGTGTACAGCGTTGACTGGAAATATTTTGACGGATCAGTAATTGTTGGTGTAGCTAGGTTGCTAGTATTTAACAAATTAAAACCAGCCGCCGCAGTAAATCCTGATTGCCCAAAGTCAGTCACCGTTACTAGCCCCGCATCAGCAGAAAATTGACAGGGAAAATAGGTGACGTTATCGTTTAAATTGATCGTTCCTTGCGACGAGTCATTCTTGAAAAATTCAATCGTTTTGGTCCCGGCATCAAGATTGAGCTGCACCCGAATAACATCGTCGGCGGCGAAGCTGGCTCCGTAAGAAGTCGCGCTACCGTTTACAAGTTTCGTCCCGCCGGAACGGTAGATTACGCCGTTGGCACTTTGGCTACTCAAAGCCCCGCTTGATGCCCCTGTTGCAGCCATCGATGTGCCATCGTCCACACCAATTCCGCCGTCGCTAAGACTATCTGTGGGTGTCCATTTCCATTCCCACTTGCCGCTGGTCACTCCAATTGTGCCAAGCTGAAAACGAGTGTAGCCGGGGCTAGCTGTGGTAATTTTTAAATTTCCATCGGAGGTCACGTTGTCGTTAAACGAAGTGTCTATTGGGTTCCAAAGGCACCAGTTTTTAGTGGGCGAGTCGGCTACGGAGTCGGCGGCGGCAAGGTTATTTGACGTCCAATCATTTGACCCAACTTGGTCCTCTCCAAGGTCAGAACTGTCCGCACCGTTGACGTGAAAGCCCGTCGTTCCATATGACAGACCGCTCGGCTTTTTGGGTATCCACACACCGTTGCTTGATGTCTGCGCGAAGGTGTCCGGCCCGAGACTGCTGCCATCGACATGGTGTATATCGGCAAGGTATCCGTCGAAATACTGCGACGCACCGACGAGTTTTCCGATGTTGTGTTCGCCGGTGTTGTTGAACGCAGTGTCCAAATTCAACGTCGGGTTCGTGTCCGTTCCAAAAGAAGTAACCTCTGATCCATTGATGTAAAGGCGCAGCCTGTCTCCGGCGGTCGAATTGGTTGTGTCAACACGCAGTACGAGATGCAACCACGCACTGGGATCACGGAAAACCTGACTTGTGACTATGCGATAATTGCCTGTCCCGTCAGTGTTAAATCCTAAAGTATTTGCGGAAAGAAACATAAGCCAGTCATCACCACCGGCTGAGAATATCGGCGCGTTCGCGCTGGTAATATTTGACCGTTTTACCCAGCAGCTAAACGTAAACGTGCGGCGATTGCCTGCCCCGCCCGGTGTCCGACTCAGATAGGCACTGTCGTCGTCATTGAAGCGGATCGCCTGGTCAATAGTGAAATCAACCCCACCGCCAAAGTGGGCAACTGGAAAAGTAAACATCGCCGTCCTCTAGCTAAAATTGAGCTGCGCCACGCCAAACATGCTGCTGCCGTCTGACACAAACGTCAGAATGTCCACCGCGTTTGCGCCGGTCGATAGCGTCGGCTCAGTGCCGCCTGGGAACTTGTAGGCCGACGCGCTGGTGTTCAGCGTTCTGCTGCCGGTGCCGTCCTGCTTGACGATCAGGATATAGGTCGCCCCGGCCACTTGGTTGGACGGTGCATCGAGGGTGCGATTGCCTGCCAGCGTGACCGTTGCGACCTGATTTGCGGACAAGTCCCAAGATATATTCGCGCCATCCGACAAGGTCGTCATATCGAAGTTCTGGGTCTTCGTGTATTCGCGCGCCGTCGCGGTCAGCTCGGTCGAACCAAAAAGCTGCGTGGTCGTAATCTTCCGGTGCGCGGTCGCGCTGGCGTCATAGACAGCAAGCTCGTCGGCAGCGACCGGCGATGCGCCGAGCGACGACTGCCCGTTAATAGATACCGTGATTGTCCCGGTTGACGTGATAGCACCACCCGACGCCATGCCAGCCGTGGCGATGTTTGTGACCGTGCCGCCCGATCCCGGCACGATGTTTGCAAATGTGATCGCTGTGCTGTCGAGCGTGCCGCCAGTATTGCTGGTGCAGTGGAACAGCTTGTCGCCGTTTGCGCTGCCTTCCTCGACGTGTATCAACGCGCCGGGGTGTTCGTCGTAGGTGTCGAACAGGTCGTCACGCGCCGGGCTGGCACCAACGACATAAATGCCATTTTGAGCTGCAGTGCTTTGATCCTTGACCAGCACCAGATTGCCGTTTGCCAGGGTAACGCCGTCCAACGTGTCGCCGTTGTTTAATGCCGTGGCAATCGTAATGTTTGCAGTGGTCGCAGCGCGGACGGTGCTGCGCTTTGCCAAACCAGCCAACAGGCCATCGACGTATTGCTTCGTGGCAATATGTAAGGCCGATGTCGGATCGCCTGCCATCGTAGACGTGGCAACCATGCTGCTGTAGGTGCCGCCCGTTATGGTCTTGCCGGTAAACGTAACAGCAGACGGTATGCTGACCGTCGGGTTGCCGCTAACGCCGTCGCCGTTTGCCAGGGTGATCTCGTTGCTTGTCCCGGTGATAGTGCGAGGCTCGGCAGCACCGCTGCCAGCGTGGGCAATAATACCGTTGCTTTCCGTCGCCAGCAGGTTGGTAAAGACCTGCGCCGGGGTCTGGAACTCGTAGCTCGTTTCGCCGGAATTGACGCGGACCATTTTGCCAGCCGCAGAGGACAGCGACGTGGGCAGGATGATCGAATCAACCACAGCCAGCGTGTTGCCGTCAGAGCTGAATCCGAGTGCCTTGGATGCACGGGCAGACGCGGCGTCGGTAAACTCAGGCGTGGTAATGCTGTTTGTCTTGGATACCTTGAACGCGCGGTCCAGCTCTTCCTGTATGCCCTGCGTGATCATGGTCAGGCGATCAAGGCCGTCTTCGTGGCTGTTCGCCGGGAACGGATCGTTCTCGACGTAGTCGGTCCCCTGCGTTAGCGCGAGCTTGCGCCGCAGCACAACCGTCTCGCCTGATGCCGGGATGTTGCCGCTGGTGAACGTGACGGTGCCGCCAGAGTCGTTGCCTGCGCCACTGACGTTGTAGTGAGTGGTCAGCGTCTTCGTCGTCTCTGTGCCGGTAGACGAGCGGATAATCACTTCCATCTCGCTGTTGGCAAATATCTTGAAGGTGTAATTAAACGCTGCGGTCGATCCGTCGCCGCTCGCGCTGACTTTCGTGGTGGTGCTTGAAACGGTCATTCTTTTTCGACTCCTTGCGGTTGCGGCGCTCCTTCAAAGGTCCGCAAAAATGCTGCGATGGGTTCTTTCAGTGCGGGGTCTTCTGCGGCGATAGCGGTCAGTCGCCCGAAATGAGCGCCGATGCCATTAGGGTTTGTGACTGGCGTGGTCAGCCAGTTAATAAATTTTGGGCTGGTGATAAGTTTCGCTGAATACCTGCTGCCTAAACCACCAACTAGAAACGCGGACAAGGCGCCTGCGCCCTGACCTGTACCCATTTCGGCAAGCCCGGTGCCTGCCCCTGTCAGGGTGAGATAGGTGATCAGCACTCGGCCTGTGTTTGACGTATTAGCAAGTTTCTCCACACCCTTGAGGGAAGAGGCAACGTCCACAAGCGTGTCCAGCCCCTCGCGCATTTCGGCATACCTTTTGCCGCCAAAAAGCGCGTTTTTGGCTTCGGGTGACATCTTGCTCCAGTTGGTCAGAAACGTGTTAACGGAGAACACTTCGCCCGTTGCGTCTTGCGCCCCTGGCCTTGCCGAGCCAATTTTTTCAAGAACGCTGGCTGCTACGGTGTCCCACTCTTCTGGATCAAACTGATTGCGAAGGCGCTGCAAATTTGTGCCGCCATCACCTAGGCGAGACATGGCGTAATTGTATGCCTGTTCCTCAGTATCCAATTTGCCAATTTTGTTAAGGGTCACGCCGGCCGTGTTCATCCAGGCGCGGGTATATCGATCGGCGACTTCCAGCGCCTTGCGCGCTTCCGGCCCTGCCAACTTTGCAACCGCGCTCATGTCTTCAGTCAAAGCGCCGTATACCTGCCGCATGGCAGCATTTTGCGACCCGGTTGACCCAGCAAGGAGAGGCTCATCTAGGTCTTTACCGATTGCCGTTCTGATTTGACGCAATGCGCTGAACGGAATGGTGCCTGAAACAGCGGACTCTGCGGCATCCATTTCAATCGTTTTTAGGGTATTTATTGCCTGACCGAGTGACCGTTTTAATGATCCGGGGGCTTCGCCTAGTTGGTTTTCGAGACTTTCCCGCAACGCACGCACAGCGTCCAGCGCGACCGGCGCATCCTTGCCAATTAGATCAAATGCTTTTTCATAGGCGGCGTTTTGCGTAGCTTTAAATCGACCCGCAGCGTTGCTTGCGGCTGTTTTGATTACCGAACCTACTTCCGCCTTTGAAACAGGCGTGCCTATCTTCGCGACTGTGTTTTTTGCTGCTTGCGTGATCTGTTCAAGCACGCGCTTTGCTTGCTTCTGTACGACATCGCTGCTGAACGGTGAGGCTTCCAGCGCCTTTTCCAACGTAGCAACGGTATTGCTTGACGATACGGCGCCAGCGGGCGGATCAATGCGTAAGGAACGGAACTTGGCAGCAAGCTGCGCGGCCTTTTGCGTGCCGCCACCCAGGGCACGCTTTGCGCCCTCTGTCAGGAGTTCACCGCCCCGCTGGCCGGCTGCTGACAGAAAAAATTCAGTGCCAGCGTCTACCGAACGATCAAGAACGCTGCGCGTATCAACGCGACCAAGGAAAATATTGCTGTATGTGTCAAACAATTCCCCGGCAACTGCACCGCCCGTGCCAGCGCCCAATGCTGCGCCAGTTGGCGTAGCCACAACGGCACCTGGCCCCGTTGCTAAACCACTTATACCGCCGCCTATAGCCCCGAGTGTTGCGCCAGTACCAACAAAAATCTCGCGGGTTACGCTGGCGATGTCCCCCGCAACATCAAACCCCGGCGGGTTGTATAGCGTTAGCCTGCCCGTGTCAGGGTTTGTGTAAATGAAGTTGTCGTCATCATACGGCGCAGCATCGGGATAAAAACGCCTGATATTTGCAAGACGGTCCTCTGTTGGCGAACCACCGACCTGCGCCCTGACAAATGCAGGAGCGCCCGTGTCTTGGTCAATAAACTCTTTGGCCGCATCTGACTGAAGGTAGGCGTTTATAGCTTTTGCGCGATCAGCCTCACTCAGATTGCTGGGTAGCTCAATCGGCCGCGGAAAGCCGGGCAGCAAAAAGCTCATAAACTCAGGCGAAACTCCAGCAGCGGGGGCAGGCGCTGTGTCAGGCGGTGACGCCGTTTCGACAGGTGGCTCAGAGGCAGCCACAACGGGGGCTTCACCGCCGACCTCGTCAACGGTGTTGGTCTGCTCCTCTGCCATTTTACTTGATTTCCTTGCCGCTGGCGTCGATCCTGATGGGGGGCTGCGTGGTATCAGCCGCTGATGGCGCAGTAGCCGGCGGCGAAACCGGAGCCGCAGGCTGTGCAACGCCTGCCGGGGCTGGCTGCTCGCCTGGCTGGACAACCGGCGCGGAAACTATGGGCTTTTTACCAACTAGGTCATAGACCACCTGCTCAACGGGAATGCCGAACATCGTTGCAAGGTTTTTATAGCGTTCTTGCAGCTCAACCTGCAGGGGCTGCTGCGACTGAAACAGCTTTTCCGCCGAATTTTTGAAATCAGCCCTTTGTTCTTTTGTGAGCCGTTCGCCCTCTAGCGCAGCATTATATCTTGCCCATAAGCGTTGGGGTATTGATCCCGTATTTTGGGCCGTTGCGAACTCTGACTCTCTGACCACAGAACCGGGGTCAATCATTTTCATGTAAGCAAAAATCAAGCTGACATCACCGGCCGGTGACACATTCTCTGCCGATGCTTTTACCTTGCCAAAGTTCTCCTCCAGCAATCTGTATCTCGAAGACCCCTTTTCAAACGCATCGCGCAATCCCTTTGCTTGCTGGAACGCTTGCTTTGAATCGCCAGCGCCCATCATATGCCGCTTCATCCTCGCGTCAGGCTCTACACCGAACTCTTCTCTGTAAAGATTGACTTTTTCACGATATTCCCGCGTGAACTTGTTTTGTTTGTTGTCGTAGTCGCGGAATTTTTGCTTGTAGTCTTCCTGTAAACTGGGCGTCAAAGCCTGTGCAACGCCGGGGCTGTTGAAAATTTCACGCGCTGCGTTGACGTCTCCTTTAGCCAAATGCGTGTTCAAAACGGCTTCAAATAAATCTTCACGGCCAGCCTGCCGCGCGTTTTCCTCTTCTTCGGTATTTATAAACCTAGCCGCGCTCTCGTTGATTGACAGATCAAGCGTTTCGAGAGCCGTGCTAAGTTGCCCAGGGTCGCGTGTTACGTCGGTAACTAACGCCCTGACGTCACCGGCAACTTTTCGGAGGGCGTCTTTGCGCCGCGCGGTCTGCTGAAGCTCTCCAATGTTGATCATTTGTTTTGATCGCAGCTTCCGCAACTGAATGCTGAGTTCCGCCTTGCTTTCTGCGGACCCGTCATGTGCATCAACCGCGTCGGTAATCATCTGCGTGGTATCTTCCGTAAACTTGGTTGCCACATTTCCATCAGCCATATCAGCGTTCACTTTCAAGTCGTTGACTATGCTTTCCAGTTGATTTGCAAAATTCAGCGCGATCGATTCTCGCTGCACAATTTGCCTTCGTTCTGCGTATGCGCGCGTGCGGTCTGTTGAGGTTTTTACCTCGCCATAAATCTTGTCTACATCATCGGGCGACAGGTTTTGCCGGGCTGCGCTAACGACAGGATCAGCGGATTTATTGTCCCGAAAACCTTCAAGCGTTTCTTCGGCGTCTGCGCCTTTGTTGATGGCGGCTATCAGACTGCCGCGCGCAAGATTTTCGTAAAAAGATTGCCTGCGTTTTGCGACCTCCTCCGGTCCCAGATCGCCCACCGCTTTGTCGATGTTGTCGAGCGCGTTGTTTGCCGCCATTGCGCGACTTCCAGGCGAGTTCGACGGGTTTGTGGCAAAAGTAAGGTAATCGTTTGTGTCTGTATCAAGCAGCACGGTGCGCTGCTCTACAACGCGCGCATTATTAGCCTTCAAGAAACTGGATTCGTTGCGTAGACTAATTTGTGCCGCGCGACTGCGAAAAGCATCACGCGCCAAACGATTTGACAGACCAGACTTAAAAGTCTCGACCTTGCGGCGTGCAATGTCTTTATATTTTTTCTCGGCCTGCGCCATGTTGGGGTTTTGCAAAATTTCTAGCTGGATTTTCTGCAGCTCAATGTCGAGCTGTGCCGCCGCAGCCTGTGCTTCATTGTCCGCACCGATTTGCGCTTTTTTGAAACCAAACGCGGCAAGCTCTGCACCAACCTGCGCGAGCTGCTGACCCGACTGCGCGTATGCGCGCCCAGGTGCCGTCATTGCCGACGTACTGAGCTGTGCCGTCAGAAACTGGCCCTGCCCCTGGCGTGGGCGCTGGAGCTGTGCGGTATAGGTGGGAACCTTCATATGATCTGGCTCAGTTGGTAGCCGCCCTTTGCAAGGCTGGTAAGCGCGCCGAACTGCGCGCTGCGTGCCTTGATGTCATAGGCGAGTTTCTGCTGACGTCCTTCAAGCAACGCCACCTGACCGGCGAGACGCTGATTGACACCCTGCTCGCGCATCCGACCAGCGTCGGTTGCGGCTGTCAGGCGGATCGTCTGAATTTCTTCCTCGGCCTCGTTGGCGTTGTCGCGCAGCACCTCCAGCGGCGTGCCTGTCGTCGCAATGACCCCGGACTTGCGATACGCGGTGCCGGCACGCGCCTGCAGCTTCTCGAACTGCTTGCGGAACCGGACGACCTCAGAACCGCCAACCCGCTCGCGCAGCTTGGCTTCCTGATCAGCCACCCGCGCGTTTCGGTCACGGACCTTTTTGTTGAACTCTGCCGTCTGCATGGCAGCACGACCGGCGGCTTTCATCCCGGCGGCCGTCTGCATCTGCCCGTAGGCGCTTACTGCAGTACCTGCCGCTAAAAGTGCAACCTCAACACCCATCTAACCAAGCCCACCTTTCGTAATCTAATTTATTCGCGCCGTAACAGCGCATGGTGCCTTCGTGTTTCATGCCGAGAAACCGCGCCCAGCGCGCCAATTCTGGCCAGTCGCTACGCATCGCCGCCTGCACGCGCCACAGCCCCTGCTCCTCGGCAATACGCAGCAGCCCCTCACGGACAAGCTTCGCTATGCGGAACTGATGCCGGCCAACACGGCTAGCACCCAGAAACCACGCCTCGCCCACACCTTCCCACAGCGGAAAGATGCCAGCGGCTGCTACCAGGTAGCCGTTGTCGATTGCTGTAAACGCCATGTCTTCGTGCATCAGCGTTGGCATGAAGTTGCCGAACTCCGGTGCGGGACGGTTACGGTCGTCGTTCAGATCAGCCTCAAGCAGCGCCTCGCCGTGCGCTATCTCAAACGGCACAAGCCTCACTGATCGAAGGTACTCAGTGTCGCGTAGACGGCGAGAATATTCATCGGCAGCGGCTGGTCCTGTCGGATCGTGAGCTGACCATCGGTGTCGTAGTTACCGTTCAGCTCGATCTCCTTGTCGCCAGTGTACAGCGCGATCGGCGCGTCCATCGATGCCGCCGAAGATCGGAACGGCACGATGTCCAGGTTGCTGGCATCTCGGCCGACCTTGAGGCCGACCGATCGATACAGCCTGACCGTCAGCTCGTTGATGCGTTTAACCTTGCCCTGTGACGTTCCCATCGCGCTGCCGGCGTCCACGCGCAGCGTCCGCAGCGTCGAGTTGTAGGACAGCCCGGCGTGCGCCTTCGTGACGTACCGCTCCAGCGTGACCGCGCCGCTCGATACTGTCTTATCGGGGTGGACCGCGCCATCGCCCAGGATGCTGACAGTCTGGCCTTCGAGGTGGTTAAGACCTGATAACGACAGCGTGGCCTGCGTAACCGTTGCGCCCGAACTGTGCGCCGCTGGATCGCCGACGACGCCGCGGCTGCAGCCCGTCAGGTCGTTCGTGCTTTTGCCGCTGTAGGTAATGACCTCGGTGCCGATCTTGATCGCGCCGGAACTGGGAAACGACGACGCATCTGCAAGCGTGATGGTCGTCTGATCCGCCGCTTCGGCGCCAGCCAGCGTGCTGGTTACACCTGTAAACGTGAGCGAGCTGTCCACGAAGATGGCGTTGTTGACGTCAGTGCCGAAGTCAAAGTCCTTGATGTATTCGATGTACCTTTTAGTCGCGCTGTTGACGGTTCGCTTTACCACAACCCAAACCTGGTCCTCGTCCAGATCACCGGGGATTGTCGCAATGCTTTCTACGATCGCATCGCCCGTACCAAACACGCCGCCTAAAATCTGACGCGACCAGCCGATGACCTGCTCCTCACGCTTGTACGTCATGCAGGCAAGCTGTCCGTCGCCGCGGCGGCCCCACAGAATGCTGTCCGGCTCCTGCTGGTAGGCAAGCTCGTCCAGCCCGTTCTCGGTAATATGCTCGGAGATCAGGGCGACGTCCGGCGCGATGTATCCATCCACGTCGAAGTTGAACTGCAGCTCCAGCACCTTCCGCTTTGCGCGCTGCACAAACAGCACCGCGTTGCCTGCCTGCATCGGCGTGATGTCCGCTGAACCGTGACTGGTCTGCTGCTTGATCTGTATGTTGGTCGGGGTGATCGCCTCGTCAGCGCCCGACGCGCGGACCACGAACTCGCCGCCTGATGTTCCGACAATCAGGTTCCGCGTCGATGCAAGGAACCTGATGACGTTCACGGTGTTACTGCCGATCGTATAGACCATGCCGTCATCGGCTGCGGTCCCGCTCTCGAAGTTCTCAAAGTCGCCGCCCTGGCTGAAGAACAGCGTTTGCGGCTGCTCTGATGTGCCGGCAAAAACCAGTCTCTGCTCGTAGAACGCCACGGCGCGCGGGTATCCGGTTGCCTTGCTGAAGGCACCCAGCGACCACTCGTCTGTCGCTACCAGCTTGCCCTGCAGTGTGTGGCCGCTGTCGGCTGCTTCTGTTGCCAGATCAGCACCCGGCGCCAGGGTAATTACGCTGTCGGTGACGTCCACGACCAGATGGCCGTCGGTCGTATTGTTTGACGTTGAGCCGCTGATGATAATCGTCTGCCCGACCTTGAAACCCTGGTCAATGAACGCGGCCGCTGTGTCTTCAATTCGATCGTTATGCTCCAGCCCGGTCGCGTCTGGGTCGCCCTCGTGGAATGAAATCGTAGCCGCTGCGTAGCTTGGTAGAATCTCTGATCGGCCGTCCTCCAGCTCCTGCGCCGTGCCGTCAGCGACTGTTGCGGAAACACGCGACGTGATCTTTACGAACCCGTCTTCAATCTTGACCAGCCGCCCGACATCGTCGGCGGTCCACAAATCGGCGCTCGCGGTCAGCCGGATCGTGCCGTCGCGGCTGTCCGGGGTCAGCGTGGTGGTCGTTATGTTCTGATCAAGAAACGGGCCGCGCTGTGTCGTCACCTCGGTAATCGTCCACGCCGTGTGGCTCGTGCGCGTGATCTTGTAGATCGGGTGGTTGGGCGAGACGATGTACATCGTGTCCGCTGCCTGTGCGAACTTGAGGCCGTCGAGATCGGACGCGGTGTAAACCGTCGTAACCTCGACCGCCGACCCGCCGGATTCTACCTGGCCCCCGTCCTTGTAGACGCGAAAATAGGTCGGGCCAAACTCCAGTATGTAAGACTGCTCGACGTTGAACTCGAAGGCGATCAGCCGCACAGCGTTGGAGCTGTTTTTAACCTCGGACACAAAGCGCGTGCCGGGTCGGCGCATCAGGCCACCATGCGGCTGCACCAGAAAGTTCTCAACCGTCTCGGCGCCGTTATCGTACTTCGAGATGTCCGTGCGCCCAAAGAGCTTGGGCGTGATCTCGCCAGCCGTAAAGTTGGCAAAGGCTGTGCTTACTTTTGGCACTATTAGAACCTCGACGAGATAAAGACGTCAGACTCGGTGTATGCCGCGCGATCGATGTTGACCGTGTTCGCCGGCGTACCCTCGGTCGCATCAACGAAGCGCGCCTCTGACAGTTTGCTGTCGTAGGTCGCCATCAGCATCTGCGACAGGCTGGCGCTGTTTACCAGCGCATAGGATACGTCTGCAGCCAGACGCGCGGCGATCGACTCAATCAGGAGCTGGTCGTATTCGTTGGGGTCGGTAATCCGCGCGACGTAAATCATTTTGAACGGTGTCGTGCTGCTGATGATCTTGCGGCCTTCAACGCGGAAGACCGTGTCGGGGTTCTCCGGGCGCAGAACGCGCAGGCAATCGGCAGGCAGTGTGTGCTGGTGGTCGAACTCAAACGCAGGCGTGTCGCTGTCAGCGGCCAGGCTGGTGCGCGTGACGAGGCAGTTCCACGGGTGCGCTCTGAACACGGCATCGCGTATGAACTCGTAACGCTGGTTGCAGACGCGCGCAGCTCGGCTGTCTTCCGTCAGCGAAATGATGTTGCTCGCGCCGATCATGTTCAGCGCCGAGTTACAAATATCAACGTCAGATGCCATCTTGAATCCTTAAAAAAAGAGAGGGGGAGCCGAAGCCCCCCCACCCAATTAGTCGATGACGTAGTGGATCAGGAACGACATCGTCCCCGCCGTTCCGCCAGCCGCTGCCATAGTGGCAGCGATGTAGTAGTACCCACCGGGATTGGTGGAATCGCCGGCAAGTTCCCACACCCGCTTACCAGCAGTGTCGATGTTCGCGGCTTCAAAGCGAACGTCGGCCATTGCTGCAGCATCGGCTACCGCAGAAGCAAAGACGTCTTCGTCTTTGACTACGCCAGCCGTGGTGTAGATGCCTACGTTGAACGTGCAAGAACCCCCAAGCGTATCAGACCCAATAAAGAGCTGGGTGATGTTCGCGTGGGCAGGCACTTGAGCCAGCATGACAATATCATCGTCATCACTGTCCCCTGCTGCAAGTTCGATGGTGCCAGCGGCTACACGCACTACGCCGTGTAAGTCCTGGCTTGCGCTCAGTGTAGGAGGATCAGCCTCAAACGCTGTAACGATGTCGGAGTTTTTAGTACCCATGACTATCTCCTCCCCTTACTCGTTGCACGCAATTTCAACGACTTTGTCTTCTTCCATCCGGGTCGCCCCGAAGGTCGCGCAGTAGTAAACCTGCGTGGAATAAGACTTGTCGCTGCGTTCATCGATGCGAGCCATGACGTCTTTCCCGACCGCCAGCTTTACACCGTCCTGCGCCCATGCGTAGCAGAGGCGGGAGGTGCCGTCGTCGCTGAGACGGTTGGAGACGATAAACTCGAATCCTACGAACGTATTGATGTCACCCTGGACCAACGCCTTAACGGTGTTGAAATCCGAAGAAGTGACGGTCGTGGAGTTGAGCAGGTCTTCGATCTGCTCAGGCGATACAACAATGTACCGCTTGATTGACGGGTCCACACTCTGAGCATCTAGCAACTTTTTCGCGCTCACGAGTTTTGCAATCGTTAAGCCCCCTGAGGCATGTGCGATTTTCTGGCCGCTCGGGAACGTGGTTGAAGTCGTTCCTTCCTTGCCGGTCTTCGCCGTGCCACCAAGTGCGCTGATGATGGTGTCGTCCATCGCGCGACCAATCGCCGCCGCAGCCGCACGGGCATACGAAGACGTCGGGTCGATCAACATACGAACCTTGTCAGCGTCGTCAATCAAGTCAGCCCATTCGTAAGTGGTAAGGCTGACCATTCTCCGCGAGTGTGGCGTCTCGACGAGCGGGGTATCCCCGTGTCTTGACGACCGCGCTACTGCGGCTGCTTCTCCGACTTGGTCGAAAACGATTTCTTCAATCTAGTTCGTTAAACTAGACCGGCTGCACGAAGCAGCTCCCCTGCCTTTCGGACAGGGACGAGACTATATCATCACCCTAGAAACTAGGGGCTAGGCGCTTCGGACCACTTGGCCCTACTCCCCGAAGGGATAGTCGTTGAAGGTTCCGCTTGCGCGGCTTCCCTGCTGATTGCCATATCCTTGCGGACTTAGGGTTCCCAGCAATTCACCTAGTTTGCACGCGCCCATTACTGGGCGGTGGCTCTTTATTCAAAAGCCTTTTCGCCGGTGACACTTTCCGTATCAACGGCACCTCGCAACAGACTTCCCATCTGCTGCGAGAGCATCGCGACGTTTGCAGAAAACTGATTTACAAACGCCGTATTCACCTGAGTTGACATAACTCATGCTCCTACAGTTGTGGTTGGAATGTATGCGTGGGTTATCAGGCTCGCGCCTGGCTCACTGTCGGTTAGGCCAACTACTCCGCCTTACTCACAGGCTTGCGCCGCGGGGCCTTGGGCTTATCCGCGGGTTTAACGAAACTGAAGTATCTCTCAGCGAGATCGACAGGGTCGTTTATCGTGCGCGCGCTGCCGAACTCAACGGCAAGGCGCAAACATTCGAGGCGCAGAGCATCATTCTCCATACATCTGCTCCCTGATTCTCAGCACCTCGTTGACCATGCGGTCGTGTTCCGGGTGGTGCTTTTCCCAATACGGCGAGTTCTTTGCCGTCATCTCTGACAGTCGCGCCTGCAAATCTTCATCGGTAATGCCCGGCCGGCTATCCCTGCCTGCCAGACCGTCCTCGCTGATCTGCTCGGCAACATAATCGCTGATATTGACCATCAGCCTCACCAGCTCCGGGCTGTCGCCAAGAAGGCTACCGTCCGCAAGCTGTATTTCTGTCAGGTCCGGTGCGTCGAACTCCTTCAGCAGCTCGTTGGCGCGAGACATCTTGTCGTCAAAGTCGCCGCCGTATTCCTTCCGCAGCTCCGTCTCGACTTCCGAGCGGCGCGTTTCCATCGCCTCTTCGGACATCACCGTCGCCTGGCCTGCGAACTCGCCATACGCTTCTGCGAGCTTCGCGGCCTGCCGATCAGACAGTCCTGATTGATGCGCGGCATTACGGAACCAGTCCGCCATGTCGCCTTCAAGTTCACCTAGTTCGTAATCGCCAGCCTCTGCCGGTCTGCCTAGCTTGTTGTAAACCAGGTCCCAGTCTTCTTCCGTCGCCCAGTTGCCAGGGATCGCGAGCTTCTCAGCTCCGACCATCTTCTGTGCGTTGATGTAAGACTTCGCCATGCCCTCGACACTGCCAATATGCTGCAGTGACGGGTCGCTTGCCAGTTCCGGGGGCAGTGATGCCAGCCAGTCCTCGTTACCAGACGGTGCCTCCCCGGCATCTGCCGGAGCTTCCGCTACCTGTTCATCGGACATATGTGATTACTCCTTCGGTTGTTGATCCTTCATAATGTTGTGCAGGAACAGCACGACATCGCGCTGGCCCTCCCTAAACGCCGTCTCGTCCGAGTTTGGCGTAAAGCTCGATTTCCACAGACCAAAGCGTGCGCCAAGGTCTTCCATGACCTTCTCGCCGTCCTCGCTCATCAATACTGAACGGTAAGTTTCTTTTAGCTCTTTAGGCGTCATGCGGCGCCTTCAATCAGTTCCTGACCGATTTCCGTCTCGTCAACAGCACGCAGCGCCGGCGCGGCTTCTCCTGCTGCGCTCGCCATCTGCTGTGCGGCCATCAGCTCCTGCTCTGCCTGCATGGCGGCGGCGCGGTTCTCGCGAATACCGGCGACCTCGCCTTCGCCACGCACCACGGCCGCCGGCGTGCCGGTGACCTTGATGATGTGCTTGGCAAGCCCGTCCATATCGAGGTAGTCGGCCACGCCCTGGTCAAGCTGCATCAGCGGCATCAAGAACTCGATCATCTGGAGGATGCCCTGAATGTCGCCGGTACGCTGCGCCTTCGCCAGCGGCGAGACGTATTCGATGTCGATGTTGCCGTCCTGTAGCATCGGCGGTGCCGGTGCAAATGCCTTCTGGCGTGACAGCACCGCAAAGCAGCGACCGATCAGCGGCTGGAGCAGCTCGGCCTGCAGGCGTCCCAGGACAGGCCCAAGCAGGCGCATCTTCTCTTCCGTGCGCTGGACAACCTCGGTCGCAGTCATTTGCGGCCCGGTGCCGAGTATGAGCTGGTCAACGTAGAACGCCGCGCGGATTGCCTGGCGGCGCTGTTCAAGCTGCATCTCGCCCAGCGGATTGTTGGCGCCGATGTTCAGCGGCTCGATGCGATCCCGTGTACCTGATCGATAGAAGTTCAGACCGCCCGGCGTGGTCCTGACTGGCAGCATGAACCCGTCGTCCGGCACCATCAGCGGCGGATGAATTTGCAGTTGGCTTGCCCGAATAACCACCTCGGACATCTTGTTGACCATCTTGGTGTCGGGCAGCGCCGTCATTGCCGGCGACCGGCCGTAGCCGATCTCAAAGCTGGCCTTCAGGAAGCGCGGCACGCAGTACGGGAACTCGTCGTATCCGCTTTCGCCGATGACCACCTTCTCATCGGGATCGATGTAGATGCTAGCAAAGGGTTTGTTCTTCGCGTTCTTCTTGCGCCGGTCGCGATCTTCGCGCGGCATAACAATGTGCAGCAGTTCAATCTCTGCGTAAGGATCATCTACGTTCAGCTTGGATATGCGTTGTGTAACCTGTTGCTCGCCAAACTGCCGCACAGCGGCGCGTGCCGTGGTCTTGTACTTACGAAAAACCGTATCGACACGCCCCTGTTCGTTCTCCGATACATACACCTCGGCAATGTGCCGGGTGCTGAACCGAAAACCATCATCGTCGTCGTTTTCTATGAATATGACCGCAGTGCCGAACGTCACCAGGTCCGAGTACAGTTCGTGTATCTGCTCCTGAAAGTTTGACCGATTGAGGTGCTGGTACATCACATCGGTCGCGCCTTCGAGCCATTCCTTGGCCTCGTCGTCACCATTCAGCTCGTCATTCTCGTAGCGCAGGTCGAACCACGGAGTCGCCGCGTTGGTGAGCATACCGTGCAGGGAAGCAGACATCAGCTCGGCGGCATGGACCGCCGTGCCGTCAAAGAGCAGTTCCGTGCGCTTGTCGCCCCCGGTTCGCTTCTTCGTTATGTCTGCCTTGCGTGGGCATATGTAGTCGCCCAGCTCCTGCCAGTGCGATTCCCAGTGGCTGCGATTGGTCTGCAGCGTGCGGTATCGCTTCAGCAGCGCGGTTGCGCGCGGATCATCCATCTCACTGTCCCAGCAATGTCTTCTTCGTCGTTGGCGCTTCGGTCGTCAGACCCATGCCGCCTGTGACGTTCGCCTGGCGCAGGCCACGCTTGCGACGTGCCTGGCGTTCGACGCGCTCGGTTTCCTTCGCCTCTTTCGGCTTGATGGGCGGGTCCGGCGGGACCGGCGGAATGGGCGGCGGGGGCGGAGGCGCTGGCGGTTTAGGCGCTAAAAATGACATCAGGCGTGTCCTTCATACTGGTAAGGGTTGTAGCTCATCACCGCGTCACGCTGCGGTGGCTTGCCGTTTGCTAGTCGTTGTGTTTCCAGTCCAATCGCGGCGGTACGAAACGCATCGGCGGCGTGGCTCGACCAGTCATGCACGGGCGCATCGCGGAACTGTCGGGTGCGCTCGTTATAAGATCGATGGTAGTGTCTCAGTGCTTCAAGACCATCGCGGCAGTTGTCGCGATCGAAGTAGCAGCGCGGTATCAGTAGCCGCGCAGCATGGATGCCATCCTCGACAGGCAGTCTCGGCACCACTCTAAAATTGAGGCCAAGGTTGTACGCAGCTTCGCGACGGCTTTTGCCAGTACCCATTTCACGCACTTCCAGATCGTGAGGACCGTTGTGCGTCCCATAGACGTAACCTTTTTCATGCAGCGTTCGAACATAGTGCGGCAATCCTTCGCCCTGGTTCTGATAAAAATCTATTACATTGACGCGACCACCCGGCAGCGACTGGGTCAGCCATACTGCCGTATAGTCGTGCATACCGATATCCCAATGGGTATCGACCTTGTAGTCGCTCAACGGCGGCACCTGCGTAATGCGCTCCGCGTCGTCCGCTTCCTGCAGCTCCTTGCCGTATACGCTGCCCGGTACGTTGGCGACCCAACTGCACTCAAACTCCTGATTGTATTGATCGTCCGTCATCGTCGCCTTGGCGGCTTCCAGTTCCTCGGCATCGAGCAGCCCCGTTTCGGACGCCTTGTACATCTTCCGCGCCCAGCCATCGGTGCCGGCGGCGGCTTCCCACAGATCGTGGAAGTAATTATGACCCTGCGGCGTGCCGATGAACGTGCAGCCGCCTTTTCTGTCAGACAGTGCCGGGCGGATGACCTCTGGAAAGATCGACTCCGGCATATCCGCGACCTCGTCCATTACGGCGAAGTCAAGGTATATGCCTCTCAGGCTGGACGGGTTCTCGCTGCCCAGAAGGCTGATCCGCGCCCCATTCGGCAGATCACATCTCAATTCCGTCTCATGGTAGCGCGTGCCGGGTATCTTCGAGCTGAACTGCTTCAGGTAGTCCCAGGCGACGTTCTTTGCCTGTCTGTACGTCGGCGCTATGTACGCCAGTCTCGGGTTTGGCTTCTGCTCCTCGATTGCGCGCTTCAGCAGATGATTGATGGCGCAGACCGTCTTGCCGAACCGGCGGTGCATGACCAGCACGTTGAACCGATTGGTGTCGAGCATATGGTGCAGCTCGACCTGCAGCGGCCGCGGCGTGTAGTCAATCTGTATTGTCTTCATTCTTCGATCGGCTTGCGGCCCCGCGTGTGCTTTGCGCGCCGTGGCGTGACGCCCCGCCGGCTTGTCATGCCGTTTTTGCCGCCAGTGATGCGCCTCAGAAACGACAGGCCCGCGTCACTGCGTGGGCGGTTTTGTTTCAAGGCGGTCAAAAATAATCCGTCCGGCAAGGAATCCGCGTAACCGCCAAGCGTGTCCTTTTTCGCCATCGGCTATTCCTCCACGGCTTTTCTGCCGCGCGTATGCTTTGCACGACGTGGTGTCACACGCTGCTTGCCGGCAAAGCGACGCAACATCGAAGGCGTGGCGTCAATACCCTGTTTTTTTGCCTGCTGCTGCAGCTTTTCCATATCTGGTTTCATCTAGTGCACCGTTTCGTGTGTTGCGTCTTCGTAATCTTCAAACGGACCCATGAGCTGCTTCAAAAACCACTCCGCAGCCTCGGGCGTATCAAAACCTTCCAGAAAAATACACAGCCCCACCTTGCCGTCGTTGTC
>VTLG01014656.1_pt1 | contig 33624 bp, 65 predicted proteins | sample 4694571 | NCBI WGS metagenome assembly VTLG01 (sample SAMN12604809, study PRJNA352737) | marine metagenome | biome: ENVO:00000447; feature: ENVO:00000209|ENVO:00000569|ENVO:01000036; material: ENVO:00002151; isolation source: viral sequences binned using virsorter ...
AAACTAACTTTACAAGCAGATTCGCCTGACCCTGAAAATGGAGATAAGTGGGAAATTTGGGGTTCAGATTTAAATTCAGGGCAGTTAAATTTTTACAATAACACATCAGGTAGTGATGCTTTAGTATTTCAAATAGCAGGAGATGGAGATGTTACAGTAAAGAAAGACCTTCAAATAGATGGAGATTTAACTGTAAGTGGAGCAACTACAACAGTAAATACTGAAACTATTAACCTTGCAGATAATACTATTAAGTTAAATAGTAATCATTCAGGCTCTCCTACTCAAGATGGTGGTATCACTATTGAAAGAGGTTCATCAGACGACCAATCTTTCTTTTGGGACGAAAGTAATGATGCTTGGGCGATAGGACACACCGAATCATCTAACACTTTTACTAAAACAGGTTTTGTATGTATGGCTAATGCACAAACTTATGATGATAGTCAAGATAATGTAAATGGTTTTGGAGAAGTTGGAAGCATGCAGATTGATGGAAGTAATATTTATATTAGGACTGCTTAATGCCTGAATGGACAAAAGTATTAACTACTAATACCCACATTATACAAAAGTCAGGTAGATTCTATACAAGGTATAACTATTGGTATTATCCAAGTTTCACTTATGGAACTAATAGTAGTAATTGGAATAGCACAAGAAGTCAAACAACTTTAGAATCTTCTTGGTTTGATTCTTTCCACCCAATATTGGTATTCCCTTATGCTGCCGATATTAAAAGTTTTGCTTTTTATGGAAATGCAACTGTAACAAACGATTACGAATTTGCATTGCTTCGAGGAAAAGATGTTGATTGGAATGATTCTAATGGAGATGATTTTAATTTAATACAAATAGGTAACACTCAACAAAAAACTTGCACTGCTCATAGATACAATATTTTTCAACAATCAAACCCACAAATGTGGATAACTAATATAGGTGGTAGTGTTATGCTAACTGATGCAAAAATATCAAGAAATGATACATTGATTCCTGCTTTTAGAAGGACAACAAATAACACATCTACTTATGCTTACTTTGAAGGCACATTAACAATAGAATTGGAGTTTACAAAATGACAGAATTTGATAAATATTTTGAAGAACTTATTGGACATGAGGGAGGTTATGTTAATGACCCTGATGATAGAGGTGGAGAAACTAAATATGGAATAAGCAAAAGGTCTTATCCAAATTTAGATATTAAAAATCTAACTATGTGTCAAGCCAAAGAAATATATTATAACGATTTCTATTTAAGATACAAAATAGAAAGATTACCTGAACAAATAAGAAAGATAACTTTTGATATGTGTGTTAATTTTGGAGCAAGAGGAGCAGTCAAAGTATTACAAGAAGCCTGTAACTATAAAGGAAGAAACAATTTAGTAGTTGATGGAATGATAGGACCAAAAACTATAAATGCTTGTAAAAATGTTACAATCGAATTAGTTAGGGCTTATAGAATGCTACGATTCGCTAATATTGTCCATAAAAGGCCTCAAAATAAGAAGTTTTGGTTTGGTTGGTATAGAAGGTGCCTTAAAGTATAATGTTGCCTATAATCCTAAAATTACTAACACCAAAAGTTATAAAAGCAATAATCGCTTATGTATTTGAAAAAAATGAATTAGATACAAAAGTGGAAGAACTTGAAAATAGAATTAAAAAATTAGAAAATAAATAAGGAGATACTATGTTAGATTTTTTATCAAATAATGCAGGGCTATTAGTTGGAGGAACAGGAGGAGGAATACTTCTTTATGTTCTTAAAAAAATACCTAATGAAGAAATTTGTGCTTGGGTTGAGGGAATTTCTTTTAGGGTAGGTCTTTTCTGCACTTTAGGATTGGCTAAATGGAAATTTACAAAAAATGTTTGGAACAAGACCATAGAACCTTGGTTCATTGATTTGTTTGATAATTTTGTAGGTGGTGCATTAAGAGGTTTTATAAAAGGACTTCGTTCTGACAAATGATTAAAACTGCTCTCGTAACTCCTGATAAACACTTTCCTATACATTGTCAAAAAGCAATTAATGTAGTTTGCAAATGTATAGAAATATCCAAGCCCGATATTTATATTGATTTAGGAGATACGGGAGAATGGGAACTTTTTAGTAACCACCATTGGAAACATATAGATAAACCACCTCCACATATTTTAAATCCTATGAGGAAAAGGTCTGTAAATAAAGTTAATAAATGTATGGACCAAATAGACACATCTCTTGATAAAGCAGGTTGTAAAGAAAGATATTTTATGCAAGGCAACCATGAGGTGTGGTTAGATAATGTCGCCCAACGAAATGACAGACCTGAATATTTGACTGAAAATGCTTTAAAGTTGAAAGAACGAGGTTATGAATACTATCCTTACAAACAAAGGAAAGTATTACAAATTGGAAAAATGTTATTCACACATGGTAAATATACAGGTAAGTATCATACTTTTGCTCACATAGATAAGTATGGTAAAAATATTATGTATGGACATACTCACGACTTACAAAGATTTACAAAATCAGAATATGAAAAAACTACAAGTTCTTGGAGTATGGGTTGTTTAAAAGATATTACTAAAGATGAAGATTGGTTGTTAGGTAAGCCTGTAAATTGGAATCATGGTTTCGCTCTTGTGCATTTTTTTAAGAATGGACATTTTGTTGTTGAGGTAGTTGAAATTATAGATGGTGTAACAGTATTTAGAGGAGAAGTTGTTGATGGAAGGAAGAAGTAATGGATATATTTACAATTTTGGAACAATTTGGAATACCTGTTGCAATGACAATAGCATTCGGATTTTTTATTTGGAGACAGAATCAATTCATTCAAAAAACTCTAATGACAGAATTAGACCAAGACTTCAAGAGGTTGGAAGGTATTATTATCAAATTGATAGACCAACAAAAAATGATGCAATTAGAAGTAAAGAAGATGAGAGGGATATTTAAAGCAAATATTGAAATCATTGCAAGGTTGAGCGGTAATGGATTAAAAGATAAGTTTATGAGAATAATGGAAAAAGAAGGAGGAAAAGATGATTGATAAAAAAATATCTGTAGGCTCAATTATAACTATGGTAACTCTTGCAATTACTGTTGTTTATACTCATGGAGCAAATACAACTAAAATGGAAAACTTAACAGATGAAAATATAAAGGTTGTAAAACGAGTAGAAAGAACGGAAGGAGATATTGTTAATCTTAAAGTCAATGTAGCAAAAATAGAAACTAAACTTGATGATAGGTTTGACAGGTTAGAAGAAATTATAATGGACTTGGAAGATTAATTTAAAAGTTTTAAATTATACTAATGAGTAATTATGTAAAAAAAGAAAAGGAAGAATTACCAAGTTTAACACCTGCGGATATTGCTTGGCTCATTCACACTCTCCAACATTCTAAAATTGATTTAGGTGTTTATCCTTTTGTTAATATGAATCAAGGTTATTCTACAATTACAAAGTTAATTAAATTAAAGGAAGCGATAGATAAAGATGTTTAATCAAGATGAATTAATGATTATCAAATCTATTATGAATGCTTCATCTTATAAGGGAGAAGATGTTCCAATGATTTCAGACCTTATGAAAAAGATTGATAAGAAGATTGATACTTTAATTAAAAAGAATTAAAACTCCCTAACTAAAAAACTATGCTCTGTTTCTATAACATGAGTTTCATTAGATATATCTTCTATACAAGTATAATCTTTACTATAATCAGATTGGAATTGTTTTAAGTTGTCATATTCTGTCCATTCACAACTGATACCTATTGGGTCAAACTCAAATTCAGTATCGGATTCTTCTTCTAATTGTTCATACCAACCAAATAATGCTTGTAGTCCTTCATAACTGAATTGATTAGGTCTTATAACTCGAAACCTATCTAAAAAATGTTGTTCTGTTAATGTTATTTTCATTTACTTAACCTCCTTTCAAGTTCTATGTTTAATCCATGTATAATTTTTTTTGCTCTTTCAAGTTCTTCTTTTTCTAAATGAAATCCATTTAGTAATTGAACAATAATTGATAATCTACTCATCTTCATCTTTACCTCCTTGTTATATTAATTATTGAATGAGTTGAATGTCTGTTCTTATTTAAAAACTCTATCAAAGAATCCATTTCATTCCCTTGTAATTGTATGGAGTTTTTTGTTTTTTGTTTTTCATCTATTAATGAAATTAAAAATGTTCTACTTGACATAATCTCCTTTCAATGTTGGTTGTTTGCTTCTTGGTATAAAATATTTATTATCTTTAAACTCTTGCTCAAGTATATCATCAATTTTATTTCTACTTAATCTTAAAGTTTTAAGTTCATAATATCTTTTAAATATTTCATAAAATAATTTTAATTGTTTTGCATTCATATTTTATTCCTTTCAGGGAGGGCTTTTACACCCTCCCTTGTTAGTGTTATTGAGTATAGTATTCTTTAAACTCGTCCATTACAATTGGTTTATCATAATCTTCAAGTTTCTTTCTTTTATCATTTTTCAAAGCACCATAAAATAACTTGGTCATTGGGTCAAGTGATTCAAAATCAGGAACTAATTCCCTTGAATCTTCTTCACTCATAATAACTGCGAATGGAATAAGTGCTCCATTCTCTTGTGCTATAACCAAGCAAATTTTACCACTTGCTTTCATAACTGCAACTTGTCCTTGAATTGTTTTTTTAGATTTAGTTTCGTGTTCTAAAAAAGTTTCAAGTTGGATTTTAGTCATCATAGCAAATTTTTCATATGCTTTTTGAATATATGGTTTAGACTCTTTCAATTTTAACCTCCTTTCTTTCCTTTATTTTTTAACCTACTATAAATTAAAAACGATTTTTCTAAAGTCCAAGAAAAAAGTTTAGATAAGTTAAAGGGTTATTATTTTTTAAAATTTTAAATCTGTCGTCTATTAGGAACTAATAGACAGGTAGAAGCACAGGTAGAAAGTTTAAATAAATTAAAACAAAAGACTTGGATTCAAGTTTAAAAGGCATTAACTTATTATATGGTTAAAGAAAAAAAAGAAAGGAAACCTAAAATGAATATAAATGAAAAAATAAATAAATTAATTGATAATGAAGTTTCAGAAGTTGAAGGTTGGAATTTTATTAAATCTAAAAATAGATTAGTTATTAATGATAGTGATGTAATGGTTATAGGTAGGATTAAAAGCAGAGTTGATAATAATAGAATGTTATTAAATGTAAATTCTACATTATCGAGAGATGCTTCAAATAATCAATGGGTGCTAACAATTAATCAAGGAGTTTAATAATGGGAAGTATGACTTGGATAGGTGGAAGCAGTGTTGCAAATAAAAAGAAAATTTGGAAGATGATTTGCTATATCCGAAGTGTTAAAGGTTTAGGATATGTTTCACAACAAATGTCTTTTAAGGAGATTAGAAAAATATATAAAGAGGTTAAAAAAGAGAATGGATAAAGGTTGGATTTCAATACATAGAAAAATACTTAAAAATCCATTAGTAAAGTTTTCTAAAAGATATTCTTATGCAGAGGCTTGGTTGTGGATATTATTAAGAGCCACCTATTCTAAACAAAAAGTTATTCTTGGGAAAGATATTTATCATTTAAAAGAAGGAGAAATAATTACATCTCAATTAAAGTTAATGGAACAATTTGGTTGGGGGAATAGTAGATTAGGAACTTTCTTAACTTTATATAAAAAAGATGGTATGATTGATGTGAAAACAAATAACAAACTAACCATGATAACTGTCTTAAAATTCGGGGAGTTCCAAAATCTCCAAAGTGAAACCAAGGAGCAAACAAGAAGCAAACAAGAACATATAAATAAAGATAGAAATAAAGATAATAAAGAGTCTCTCAAGGTTAGGTTAGAAAAGTTCTTAAAGAAATGTAAAAACGAATTACCTAATGACCACCCTGAATATGATAATTTTGTAAATTGGTGGTCAGAATATAATGAGGGTGGTAGTAAGATGCATTGGGAGAAGAAAAAAACATTTAATTTAAAAATGAGGTGGGCTACTTGGATAAGGAAAAGTAAAAACCCTGAAACTAAAAAAAGGTCTTTAGATGAAAGATTCCCTTTTGATAAAACAGGTAATAGTCGTTTAGGATATTGTAGTAACCCTAAATGTAAAAATCCTACTAATTTTTTAGATAGATTTAATCCAAGTTTTGATAGCACTTGTTGTAGTGGGTTTAAAGTAATTACTAAAAAAGAAAGGGAGGTTTTAGTTGGGAAGAGTAACTGAATTTATACATTACATTAATATTGATAAAAAGAAATTAAAACTTGGTCATAATATGAAAGATGAAGATTATAAATTCATCACAATAAAAATGAGAACTAAAAGAGCAAGATATGAACATCAACAATGGATAAAACAACAGGAGAAGAAAAAATGAGCAAATACCAATTACATTGTAAAGAAGGTTGTTACTCTGCCGATAGTATTATTAAATTACTTATAGAAGTTTTTAGACATAGACTTTGGCATTTAATTAAAGAAAAGAAATGGAGAGATTAATGAACTATTTAAATTTACTAATATATGGAAGTATGTTTTTAGTTGGAGTTATAGTATGGTATATAATTGTTTATTATATACTTGATATAATAGAAAGGTGGTTATAATGAGTTGGTTCTGTAATACACCTGAAGCAAAAAAGCAGTTAGAAATTTGTGAAGCAAATAATTGTCCTGATTGTGAAAAATGTATATGGATATTTGAATCCTACAATGCAATGACAGAATATGGGAAAGTTATAAAACCAAAAGTAACTAAACAAATTAATGAGAGAGTGCAAGAAAAAAGAGACTTCATAAATAAAACAAATTCGAGTCCAAGAAAGTTTGGCTCGCATGAAGAAAAAGTAAAATACATAAAACAATTATTCGTAAAAGGAGAATAAAATGAAAATAGCAAGAATGAGTAAAGGTAGTTGGGGAAAGGTAAGAGCCTTTTTTGATTTGGAAACTGACGAAGGTTTAGTAGTTAAAGGTTTCAAATTAATTGAAGGAATTAATGGCTTGTTTGTAGGAATGCCAAGTCAGAAAAAAGATAATGAGTATGATGATACTTGTTATTTTAAAAAAGAATACAAACATAATTTCGAGCAATTAAAAAAGATTGCTAAAGAAGAATATGATAATCAAACAGAAGTTAATCAGGAAGAACCTGAAGCACCTGAAGAAACTGAATTTGAAGAACCTAAAACATCAGATGATATACCATTCTAGAGGAGGAAATATGGACAAAGAGTTTAAAGATTATTTAGATTTCTTTTTAACACAAGAAGAACGAAACCCAAGTTGGTTATCAAGGAAACTTGAATGTTCTCACACATTAGTTCATAATTGGTTGATAGGTAAATCAAAACCAAATGAGTTACATAAATCGAAACTTAAAACTTTATTTGGAGATAAATATGAGTTCGGAGGTTAAGAAATGTCCAATGTGTTTTAAAATAAAACCTTTAAGTAATTACTATACACCAAAGGATTATAGAAAAGCACAAACATATTGCAAACCTTGTATGAAGGAGTATAATTCACATAGAGCAAAAATATTAAAACAAAGAAAAGAAAGGGGTTGGTCATTTTGAGACAACAATACGAAAATAACGAAACATTAAAAGCAGAATCAGATTTTGCAAAATATATAGAAGCAAGATGGGACTGCGAAATGAAAAAAATGCACAAACATCATATTATTGATTTTATGCTTACAAGAAATAAAGAAGCAAAGGCTTGGGTAGAGGTTAAATGTTTAAACAGAAAACGAAACGACTTTCCAATGGTTATTTTATCTTTATCTAAATTTATGAAAGGTGTAGAATATTATAATACAACAGGACTTCCTTTTTTCTTTGCAATAAAAATGGAAGATGTAAGTATGTATTATATGTATAATCCACAACAACCAAAACCTGTTATTATTTGGGGAGGAAGGACAAAAACAACAAGAGATAAATATGATATAGAGCCAATAGTCCAAATACCAATGGTATTTTTTGAAGAACTTTAAATTAATTTATTAAAGAGAATTTACAAAAAAGTTTAAAAAAAGTAAAAAAAGGTTTGGTTAATTGGTAAAAAGGCAATAACTTTATATAAGGTTAAAGAATAAGTTATTTAAAATAAAGAAAAGAAAGGAAATAAAGATGGAATTAAAACATAAAACACAAGAAAGAAATTTAAATTTAAAATTACAAACAGGTAAAACATTAAGCACACGAGTTGGTAATTTATTTTTCGAAAAAGATGATAGAGGTAATTTAGTTGTTTGGGTTGGTGGTAGAAGCCACGAAGAATGGTTAAATGGAGAAGCAACAGAAGAGTTAAAAAAGTTATTAAATACTGAATTATAAAAAAGAAAAGAAAGGTAATTATGGAAAAGAATAAACTAACATTTTATCCTGTAATTGAAAAACCAAACCCAAGTAAGATGATATTTTTAAGTATCAGGGTTGATGGTAAAAGTAAAACAAGAATAGATGCTAACATTAAACTTGAAAACAAATAAAGGAGAAACAAGTGGAAGAAACAATAGTATATAAAAAAGAAAAGTCAATATCTTATGATAGTGAAACAGGAGAATTGCATTTTCATAAACTCATTTACAAAGTAGAAGAAGTTGCAGATGCTCTTACGATAGTTAAAGTAAAAAACACAATGCAAGAAGCAAAGGAGGTTTCAGAAAATGAGTAAAGTAGATGTAGATAAACTTATCAAAGAAAAAGAAAAAAGACATAAAGAAGAAGAAAAACCAAAGATAGATTATTTAAAAGCAGAGCAGATATTTGATAGGAGAGTTGAGAGTTGGAAATCTCCCGAAATAGATAAACTTGCAGAAGCACTTGCAAAGGTTCAAGGGGAATATGAAGGAGTTGATAAAAATCAAGCCAATACTTTTTATGGTAAAAATGGGAAACCTACTTATGCAGATTTACATCAAGTCCAAAAAATAGTGTTCCCTATTATATCTAAAAATGGATTATCTGTATCACAAGGTAATGAAGTTGTCCAAGGAGCAGTTGTGGTAACAACATTATTAATGCACAATTCAGGACAATGGTTAAGGTCTAAAATTAAACTACCATTAGAAAAAGGAAAAATAACATCACAAGGAGTTGGTGCTTGTGTAACTTATGGTAGAAGATATGGATTGTCGGCTATTGTTGGAACTGCACAATATGATGCAGATGGAAATGATTGTTAATAAAGGTTGAATTTAACAATTATTAATACTTAACTTTAATAGTTGTTTTATTTGAAACTTGGGGAGCAGACCTTTCTTTTCTTTAACCGCACATCTAACCAATGTAGCACACCCAAAATCTGCTCCCTTTCCCTTAGAGTGAAAGCCCTATTAATTTAGGGCTTTTCTTCTACTTTAAACATTTTAAACTTTTTTCTACTTTTCTCTTGGTTTAAAGATTTAACATTCTTAAATTATTATATGGTTAAAGAAATAAATAAAGAAAGGTAATAAAAATGAAAATAGTTAAAAATAATAGAGAGTTTAGTGTAGGAATAGATTGTGGTAAGGCTTTTGCAACATTTAAGGCTCCTGATTTATTTAAACACGATGAATGGTTTGAAGGTGGTATTACATTAAGTAATTTAGAAATAGATTTTTCAGATAAATGGAATATCATAGAAATGGAAAAAATATGGAATAATAAAAAAGGTGAGTTTGATTGGACAGGTAATATTGAAACAGAAGCCAAATTCACATTACAAATTCCAAGATGGACATTTAAACAACCAACTGAAAGAAATGATGCTAAAGATTTTTCTTGTGAATTACAAATGAGTTTTAAAATTGTAACTGATTGGAGAGGTAATTTACAAATAGCATTAGATTGGAAAGAAAAACCTACAAGAGTTCCAAGGTTTGTATTTAGTGAAAGAGATGGACATGTTTTAAATTGGTCAAGAGGAGATGGAAATATAGAAAATAATTTACTTTTATGGACCGGAATTAAAAAGATAAACAAAGTCTTAATAGATGCTTTGGAAGCAGTTCTTGAATTAGAGTCAGGAATGATAGAGAAAAAACAGATAGATTCTCTATTTAAAAGTGCAGAAAAAAGAACTAAAGGGGATTGGTTAAAAATGTTAAAAGAACATAATAAGTTTTAAAATAGTTTAAAATAATTAAACAATTCGCTTGGACTAAACCTTAAAAGGCATTAATTTATAGTAGGTTAAAAATAAGAAAAGAAAAGAAAGGAATAAAATGAATAGAAGGTTAATAAATAGTATAAATAGAAACAGAGCAATGGTTGATATAATCATAAGAATATTTGATAATGATTGTTGTGATGATAATAGTATTCTTAATGGCAGAAACATTTGGGACAATGCAAGGAGAGATGATTTTGCTTTTGATGTAAGAAATAATAACGACCTTTGGGTTGGGAGTAGCACTGATGATGGAACTTTTAGAGTGTGGCTTGGAATGAATCAAATGGATAATGATTCTGATACTTGGAGAGGTATTAATAGAGTATTTAGAATTAGCAGGGGAGATATTTCAAGGCTTCGAAGAGCAGGTGTAGTAACTGATAGTTTCTTTGATGATGGGACTCTCCATATTGATATTGACAGAATAGCATGTGCTAATATTATTGCAAGTGCTTGGTCAGATGATGATATTGATAATGTTGTTAATGACCATAGGACTACTATTGCGAATGCAGTAGATGTTATTAATGCTCTTGGACATTCAGTTGATGTTGATGATGATGATGATTGTTAATTAGTTCCTTGTTGGAGGAGTTGAGTAGGTAAAGAGAACAGGTTATAGGTAATAGTTAAGAGCGCCACCTATAACTTGTTCTTTTTATGCTATTCCCATAAAATCTAATCCTTTAGTTCCACAATGCTTACAAATTTCTTTATAAAATTCTGCAGTAAATCTTACAAGTTCATCTTCTGATACTTGTAAATCCATATCTGTATCTTCTGAAAAAATCTTATCAATAATATCAAATCTACTTTCCAAATCTTCTACTTGTTTAGTAACTTTTAATAGTTGATTTGCAAGAATTTCAATTAATTGTTTTTGGTTTGGTTTTTTCATATTTAAAGTTAAACAATGTTAAATTAAATTTCAATTATAATTAAATTTTTTAAAGTTGTTGCATTTTATTAAATAGTTTTTTTAATATATAGTTATGGATAAGGTAACAGATTTAATTACTTTACAAGTTAAAATTAAATCTCGAAACGAGATTGATGGGTTACATTGGGCGACTAAAAGAGATTTAAAAAAGGAGTATGCTCTCCTTATAAGAAACCAAATGCGGTTGAATAATATTCGTGAAATCAAAGACCCTGAAAGAGCAACTTTAACAATATTGAGTTTAAGAAAAAGATTAATAGATTATGATAACTTGGTAGGTGGTTGCAAACAACTTATCGATGCTTTATGTGAAGAAGGTTTTATTTTTGATGATAATACAAAATACTTGAAATACTTAAAAGTAGAACAAGTAAAATCAAACCAAGATGCGACCTTAATCAAGCGAATAGTTTGAACATAATTGACACCAAAAAATATTTGAATTATATAAGGCAACAAGAAGTATGTTGCCTTTGTTATAATAAGAAGCCTATTGAACCTCATCATATCTGTTTTATTGGTATGGGAAGGGATAGGAAAAAAGAATTGAGAGAACATTATTCTGCAGTTCCTGTTTGTAGGGAATGTCATATTGAATATCATCATCTCGGAGAAAAGGCTTATGCTAATAAACATAATATTAATCCATATGAATTGGCTTGGTATTACCTTGCTAATTACTTACCTCATATAGACAACCAATGAAATTTCAATCCACCAAAATAATAGAATTAGGAAGTGCTTGTTTTAGACAATGGAAAGCAGATTCGCATTGTAGATTTTTACATGGATATGAATTGTATTGTAAAGTATGGCTTGAAAGTGAAACAGGTTTAGATGAAAGAAATTGGGTATATGATTTCGGTGGATTTAAAAGTATTAGAAAGAAATTACAAAACACATTTGACCATAAAACTTGTATAGCAGGAGATGACCCTCAATTAAATAGTTTTATAGAATTAGAAAAAAAAGGTATTATTGATTTAGAAATATTTACAGATGGAGTTGGTATAGAAAAGTTTTCTGAATACTGTTATATAGTAATATCGGCAGAATTACCTCCAAATATAATTATAGAGAAAGTAGAAGTTTATGAACATAGCAAAAACACAGCAATCTACATTAAAGATTAGTGAAATATTTTACTCCTTACAAGGAGAAGGATATAGAGCAGGGCACCCAAGTATATTTATAAGGTTGCAAGGTTGTACTGCACAGAATGCTTGTTATAAATCAGGAGTAAGATGTGATACTGAATTTGAAAGTGGGAAAGAATGGACAATAGAAGATTTACATTCTTATATAAAACAATATAAATGTAAATGGATAGTTTGGACAGGTGGAGAACCTACTGACCAATTAACACAAAATCAGATAGATTACTTTAAAGATAATGGTTATAATAATGCTATTGAGTGTTCAGGAATTAGACAACCTCCATTTGTAGATTGGGTTGTATTATCTCCAAAAGTTGCGGAACATGTTATCCTTAAAAAATGGACAAGAGGAACAGATATAAATAATGATTTTCTCTGTGATGAATTGCGGTGGGTAAGACATAAAGGGCAAGAAGTCCCTGTAACAAAAATTAAATCAAAACATTACTATATTAGTCCTCACTTTGATGGGCAGAACATGAACACAGAAAATGTTCAACATTGTATAAATATGTGTTTGGATAATCCTGAATGGAAATTAAGCACTCAACTACACAAACTATGGAGCATACTATGATAGAAGTAACTTGGGAAGAAATATATAAACGATTACATGATATTACAAAAGACCATAAATCTGATGTTAAATATTATGGAATACCAAGAGGTGGCCAAATAGTTGCAGGATTAACAGGTAGAGCGGTAGATAATGTAGAAGATTGTGATATAATAATAGATGATATTTATGATAGTGGAGATACTGCAAACAAGTATAAAAAATACAAAAAAGAAATGAGATTCTTATTTGATAAAAGGATTGAGCCTAATCTCCCTTGGATAAAATTCCCTTGGGAGAATGAATTTGATAGAGGGTTTGAAAGTGATATAGTTAGAGTGTTAGAAAGAATAGGAGAAAATCCTAAAAGAGAAGGATTGATAGATACACCAAAGAGAGTAGTCAAGGCTTGGAAAGAATTAACAACTCCTCCTGAATTTAATCCTACTGTATTTGATGCACAAGGTTACGACCAAATGATTTTAGAAAAAGGAATAACATTTTATACTTTTTGCGAACATCATATGATACCATTCTTTGGGACAGTTGATATTGGATATATTCCAAATGAACATATTATCGGAATTTCAAAACTACCAAGAACAGTAGAGTATTATTCAAAGATGTTAAATACTCAAGAATACTTTACAAATAACATTGCTAATTATTTATGGAACAAATTACAACCTAAAGGAATTGGTGTTGTAGCAAGAGGAAGGCATTTATGTCAAGAGATGCGAGGAGTAAAAAAGCGAGGAGAGATGACCACAAGTTGTTTAATGGGAGTAATGAAAGATAATGCAGTAGCAAGACAGGAGTTTTTAGATTTATGCAGATAGATGTTCTTTTATTAAGTGGTGGAGCAGATAGTATATATCTTTACAATAAATATAAGTATGATAAATATATATTCTTTAATTATTCACAAAAACATATAGCACATGAATTAAATGTTTTAGAAGATTTAAATTTAAAAAACATAGATATTATAGATATAGATGATTTGAAGCAAGATAAAAAAGGATTCTATTATAGCAGGAATTTAAAGTTTGTATTAAATGTCCTTGATTCTTTTAAGGAAGATATTTCAAATCTAAATAGTATTACATTTGGAACAAATAAAGATGATACACACCCTGATAACAATAGGGAATTTTTTAATTTACTTGAGAGCCTTATTGAAAAAAGTTATAAACAAAAAATAAAACTTAAAACACCATTGAAAGATATTCATAAAAAAGATATAAATAATTATCTTGATAAAAAAAACATAAGGTATTATACTGATTAATGAAGATATATTTTGCAGGAACAGAAAGTAAAAAAACAACTGCTTTACTAAAAGGGTTGGGTGTTAAATATTTTTTAACATCTTTCTTTCATATTAATAAATGGCATTTCGATAAACAAGATGATGTTATTTTAGATAGTGGAGGTTTCTCCGCAAGGATAAGAGGAGTTCCTATCAATGTATATGATTATGTTAAATTCATAAACGAGAACAAAGTTAAACTTGCAATTAATTTAGATACCAATGATGTTAAAGAAACATTAAATAACCACGAGATTCTTGAAAAAGAAACAGATGCTTATGTTATGCCTGTTTATCACTTATCAGATTTTAAAGATAAAGAACATAGAAGTTTGATTGATGGATTTATATTGAAGTATCCTTATATATGTGTAGGTGGTATGGCAGGTGGTAGAAATAAAAAAACAGAAATAATTAATTTTTTGGATTATGTTTTCAGTAAAACAAAAGATAAGATTAAAGTTCATGGGTTAGGATTAACAGGGAAGTACTTTATGAATAAATATCCATTATATTCTGTTGATAGCACAAGTTGGTTGCAATTTGCAAGGTATGGTTCTACTTATGCAATCAAAGATAAAAAATTAAAACTATTCAGTAAGAAGCAATTAAAATGTTATGAAAAATATAATGTTGAAGCAAAGTATTGGATAGGAGAACAAAGATACTATGATAAACTATGGCTAAAAAGAGGAGTTACTTGGAATGAATAAAACTCAAATCGCAGATATTGATATGAAAGATTTAGTTAAAGCAGATTGGAATTATAAAACTGATGGAACAGAAGAACAGATAAATAAACTTATGAACAGTATAACTGCAGATGAATCTGTTGGAGTAGTTGCAGTTAGAGAATTACCAAATAACAAATTTGAAGTAATAGATGGTAATCATAGGTTTGAAGCAATTAAACGATTAGGGTGGAAGAAAGTTCCTTGTGAAAACTTTGGGAACATAACAAAAGCCAAAGCAATAACAATAGCAAGGAGAAGAAACCATAAATGGTTTGATGATGATATTATTGCTTATGCAGAATTACTAAATAATGAAGTATTAGGAGAATATACATTAGATGAGTTAGAAAAAATTATGCCTGATACTAAAGAGGAGATGGAAAAATTACAAGAAATGTTAGATTTTGATTTTGACCAATTTGATGGAGATTTTAAATATGATGAATCAGATAACTTGAAAACAATAAATATAAAAGTTCCTGAAGATACTTATAAGATATGGTTAGAATGGAAAGATAAGGTAAAAGAAATGACAGATTATGAAACAGATGGAAAAGCATTTGAATATGCAATAGTGGAGGCTTTAAATGGCGCGACCTAAAAAATATAACATTGATGGAGAGCAAGTTCAAAAGTTAGCAAGTTTTGGTTGCACTAATACTGAAATCGCTTCTTTCTTTGGTTGTGATGAATCTTTAATTCGTAAGAGTTATTCCGAATTTATTACAAAAGGGAGGCAAAGCGGAAAAATAAGGTTACGACAAGCACAATTTAGAAGGGCTATTGGAAACATAGGACAAGATGGGAAACCTTTGAATGATGGTTCAGTCCCTATGTTAATATGGCTTGGAAAACAAATACTTGGACAAACTGAACAACCTACACTAACAGAAGAAGATATGGTGGAAGGATTTGACATTGAAGTCATACCAAGTGTTCAGTCATCAGAGTAACTTTATAAGGTGTGCTTCAAAATATCCGGCTCTTGTAGCAGGTTATGGAAGCGGAAAGACAGTTGCTTTTGTATTAAAGGCTTTACTCGAAGCAGGGAGAAACCCTAATAAGACTATTTTATTAGCAGAGCCAACATTCCCTATGATAAGAGATGTATTACAACCAACATTAGAAGATACATTAAGGAAGTTAGGCTTTTCTTATCAGTATAAAGCAAGTGAATATAAATATACAGTCCATTGGAAGAAAGGGTGGTCTAATATTATTTTAAGGAGTGCAGAAAACTACAGAAGATGGGCAGGTTTAAACTTGGCAGGTTTTGGTATAGATGAAGCGGCACTTTTAAAAGATGATAAGGCTTGGAAGATGGGCTTATCAAGATTGAGAGATGGTTTACACTTATCAGGTTGGATAACTACTACTCCTGAAGGATTTAATTTCGTATATGATTTATGGAAAGATAATCCATTAACAGGTTATAAACTAATAAAAGGAAAGACAACAGATAACCCATTCCTACCAAAAGACTTTGTTAAATCTCTTTATGAAAATTATGATGATAGATTAATTGCTTCATATATTCATGGAAAGTTCGTAAATTTACAATATGGAACAACTTACTATGCTTTTGATAGAGGTAAGAATGTTTCTGAGGAGGTTAGTTACACTCCTACTCTACCCTTAAGAATTGGTTTAGATTTTAATGTTGAACCAATGTGTGCAGTTATATTTCAAATCCATACCACAGAACCGACCATTCGGGTTATTGATGAAGTTATTATTCGTCATTCAGGAAGACAAGATGAACTAATGACAGAAAGAATGGTTAATACAATAAAGGGAATGTATAACAATAGTAAATATATATGTTATCCTGACCCTGCAGGTAAAGCGAGAGGAACAAATAGTAGAATGAGCGACCACGAAATACTGCGACAAAATGGATTTTTAGTTAAAGCCAAAAGACAAGCACCTTCAATAATTGATAGTGTTAATTCAGTTAATAATGCTATGAAGAAAATTGTGATTGCAAATAAATGTAAAGAGTTTATTAAAGACTTGGAAAAGACAGTTAATAAAGATGGAACAAGGCAAATTGATAAATCAGATAAAGAACGAACACACTTAACAGATGGGTTTCGTTATGCTATTGATATTGAATTTCCTGTTCGCAAACCTAAAATGAGGCAAATATAATGGAAGAAAGAAAATACATAGAACACAACGGAGATAAAGTTTATTATGATTCTAAATTAAAAGTAAAAGAGTTCCAAAGATTAAGTGGAATACTTGGAGAACTATCTCCACACTTTGAAAAAGATGATTTAACCGCAGGACAATTTGCAGGAGTACTTGCACAAAAAAACCAATTAGTTGATGTAGTTTGTATTATATTAAATAAAGATGTAATGTTTGTTGATGACTTACCTTACGAATTAGTAATGGAGGTTGTTAATGACTTTTTTTTTACCAACGGGCTTTGGTTAATGGTTTCAGGATTTATTCCAATGCCCTCAAAAGTATCAGAGGTGCTAACTCAACAGATGATGCAGAAGGAAAGGACAAAAGTGCTTGGGAAGAACTCCGAAGTATCGGAACAGAAGTCCAAGAAGGAGACCAAATAAGATTAGTAAGTTATTGGGTATTTTGTGTGAATCCCGGTGCTATACTAAAAGATTATGATGATGTTCCGTTAATTGAATTGTTAGAAGCATATTCAGTATGGGAACAAAATAGAGAGTATGAACTTAAATTTCATGCACAGATTAATGGAGCAAAACTAAAATAAGGAGTAGTAATGGCCAAAGTAAATTTATCAGGAAACCTAACCAATTTGGGAGGGACACAGATTCGTGGAGCGAATGCAGAAGAAAACAAATCGTTAGCCTTTTTAAGAGAGATATTTTATACAGAAGATAATTTTGCTATAAAACAAATACTTAAAAATGATTTGTTAAAATATATGGACGGAGCAGATATACAAAGAATGAAATTAATTACTCTTGATTATTTTATTCCAACATTCTTAAAAAAGATATGTAATGTCTATGATACACAACCACTATTTAAAACTGATAATGGTATGGTTCAAGATGAAAGATTTACAGACTTAATGGAAGAAGTTGATATTACTTCTAAATTTGGAACTATCTTTGAAAGAATGAGATATAACAATACAGTTATTCCTCAAGTAAAGTATAATGAAAAATTAGATAAGATATTTATCGATACAAGATTAAATGAATATAATACAACAGTTATTCCTATGATGGATTATGAATTAGAATGGGGAATAATAGCCTATAAGATGACTGCTTATAGCACAAAAAAATCTGATTGTTATTATGTATGGGATAGAGAGTTAAATGAAATGTATTATAGTTTTATAAGTAATAACAGCAAATTAGAATTTGATTTAAATAAAGAAACTCAAAGGGCTTCAGGGGATATTACTCCAATAGGAGATAATGAGGATATAATGGCTCCTGAATATGATAATGGAATGCCTTTTACTACTTACAGGTATAAAGATTGTTATATGGACTTTTGGGGGAACGGAATGGATAGTTTAGTTGAACTTGTTAGGAGTATTAATATTTTATTAACAATATGCAATGATGATACTATCCAAGAGAGTATTAGATTACTGATATTAAACTTTAATCCAACAGGAGTGGAAGGAGAATCAGGGCAACTAAAAACAGGATTAAGACACCCATTATTTGTTGAGGAAGGTTATTCAGATATAGACCCTGAAGGTAATATTGTATCTGCAGATTTATATAATGATGATATAATCAAACTGATTGAATCATTAACAGATTCATTATCAAGCCTTCATAATGTAGATAATATTATTAAAAAGAACTTATCTCAAAACTTATCAGGTGTTAGTTTAAGATTAAAGAATGAACCATTATTAAGACAATGGGCTCACGATATTAATAAAGTTAGAAAATCAGATATGGAATTAATTAAAGATGTTGTTGCAGTAAATAATTACCACAGACCAAACAATCAAGTAGATAATTCTGTTTTAGATAATTTAGAATTAGAATACCAAGAGCCTCAAGTGGTAACTGATGTAAAAGAGGAATATGAACTTGAAAGATTGAAGTGGGACGATGGAACAAGTAGTCCTTTATTATATGTAATGAGAAAGAATCCTGAATTTACAGAAGAAGAAGCAAGAGATTATTTGAAAAAGAATCTATCTGATTTTGGAGAACTTAATGTTATATCAACTGAATTTATATTAAAAGATTCAGATGATTTAAGATTACCTGTTGGGAATACTGATGATGTAATTGAGGAGGTTAAAAACTAATGGATTCAATCATACATTTTTTTAAACATGCAACAGGACTTTGTGGAGAACCTCACCCAAGTCTATTAGTTGGTGGAGCAGGTATTATGGGTTATTGTCTTTATTGCATTAAAGCAGTTAAACATAAATGGAAAAGTAATGGACATAAAAACTCTAAATAATAAAGAAGATAGGTTGATAAAAAAATATCAAACTACTTACATTAATTCTTTAATTAAAGCAGTAAAGCAGAAAGGAATATCCAAATCTGCATTAGCACAACATAGAAAAACAATGAAACTTTTATCAAGAGAGATGACTAAAAGTGGATTAGGAATAGGATTACAATGGCTCAATTCAAAACTCCAAAAGTAAATTTAAAGTCCTTCTTTAAAAAAGAGGCAGAGAAAAATATTATAGGGACACCTAACACTCGTTTCCCAACTTATAAATCTTTAATAAAGACTAAAAGAGGTATCAGGTTAGATAATGCTCCTAAAAATAGTTCTGTAACTGCAGGAAGAAAAGGTAAGAACCATTGGTTAGTTGATACAGGAGCAACTATGCACAATGGATTTAAGTATGAAGCAAAAGAAAGAAGTTTAAGAGTTTATGCTAACCCTGCTCAACACCCAAGCGGTAAAGTAACTTACAAACAAATATTTGAATGGCATAATCTTGGAGGTGGTCCAAAAGCAAGATTCAATAAAAAACCAAGATATTCAGGAGTATTTCAAAAACTTCCTGTTGGTTCTAAATTCCCTGAAAGGTTAGTTGAAGAAGTAGGTAAGCAAGTGCAACCAAAGATATTTGAATTTTTAAGGAAAAAATTTAGGTAACTTAATGGCGGACTTTAATTTAACAGGTAGTAGAATTGAAACTTACTTTGAACTAACATTACAAGAGATGGAATTAGAAGCAATGTATATTCTACAAAAAAGCGAACTTGAAATACAAAAATTAATGGTTCAGAATGGATTACCAAGAGCAGTAGCAACTAAACAGATTATAAGTTTAATTGGTAATAAGGAAGAATTTATGAAAGTTTGGATTAATAGGAATAAAAGGCTTATAGATGAAATGCACTCACAATTAGTTGCACAACCTGTTAAGATATATGGTAAAAAAAATAAAAAGAAGTTGTTTGCTTGGGTATTAGATGCGAGAGCCAAACATTGTGCAGATTGTTTAGATATGGCGGAGATGGAGCCTATGACTATTGAAGAATGGGAACAACAAGGTGTTGGGTTACCAAGGGAAGGTGGAACAATTTGTAATGTTGGGTGTAAATGTAATTTAGAGCCTGTTTAAACTTTTTAAACAATTCGCTTGGACTAAAGATAAATCGTTATTAATTTTATATATGGTTAAAGAAAATAAAAATAGAAAGGTAAATAAAATGGAAATAACAAAGAAAAATCAAATGAAAGAGTTCGTAGGAGATTATACACATATCACTTTTGGTTGTGGTTCAGATAGGTATCCATACGAAATAGTAGGTATAACAACTGATAATAAACAACTTATTATAAGAAGAATGGATAGTGTTAGGATTGATAATAATGGAATGAGTGAAAGCCAAGATTATGAACATAAATCAAATCCAAGTTATGAGTTAGAATACTTAAGGTTATACATTCCAAGAAAAAAATATAGAAATGGAGATACAAGACCACCGGCATTAGTTAGTTCAAGGTTAAGAGGTCCTGTTAAATGGTATCATCAAACATATGGTTTATGTTACACTCCAAGTAGATATTACGATTATAGTTTTTAATAGAAAAAGGAATAAAGAAGGGGGAGTAGAAATACTCCCTTTTTTTTTACGAAATAGTTTAACATTTTTAAACAAAGTTCTTGGTTTTCTGTCTATAAGGCATTAATTTTATATATGGTTAAAGAAATTAATAATAATAAAGAAAAGGAAGAAAATAAAATGAAAAATGAAATGAAAATTACAAGAGATGAAAATACAAACGGATATTTAAATACAACAGTTGAATACACAAATTCAAATGGTAATGATTGCAAATTAGTTAGAACAAGAAGCAATTATGGTAGAGGTGAATGTGGTTTAACAGGTTGTAGAACTAATAAATGTGTTGCTTTATATGTTGATGGAAAATTAATTAATAGTGGTTGGTATAGTTCTTCAATTACAAATAGTAGTAATCTAATAAATATACATAATCAATTATTAAGTAAGTAAATAAATAAAGGGAGGGTGTAAAAGCCCTCCCAATAGAAAAGGAAGGTAGTTAAATGGTTGAAAGAAAATTACAAGCAGTTATAAATCGTATTAATGATAATATAAGACAATATAAAAAAGAAATACGTTTTTTTAATAAGAATGCAGAAGAACTAGGTGAGGCGTATGTAATTGAGAGGGTTGCGCATTTTGAGGGTAGGTTAGACGAAGCATATTATAACTTAAGACAACTAAAGTATTTAAAAGAATCAATTAAATAAATTTTATTTATTTGTTGCATTAGTTAGTTTAATATATATAAATTATCTACAATGAAAAGTGGAAATTTTATATTAAGAAGAAAGGAATCTAATTAATGACTGATTTTCAAGAAATCCTTAACAATGCTTCTTCTAAAGTAGGTGGAGATAGTGCCGAAGAGGTAAAGACAAACTTAAAGCAATTAGAAGTCTTTTACAACGATGCAATCGATAAAGTTAAATCGTTTGGAGCGGAGAATAAAGATAAGCGAGGAAAGATTTCTACACTTGAATCAAAGTTGAGAGATTTTGAACAAACAAGTGAGGAATCAGGAACTGCTTATGAAAAGTTAAAGAATGCGAATGCTACCTTATTGGAAGAAGTAGAAGATTTACGACAATTTAAGTCTAACACATATTCTGCACAAAAAAAGGATTTAGGAAAAAAGTTAAATGAACTTTCTAACCACCCTTATTTTGATAAAGCAAAAAAGTTCTTACATATACCTGATGAAGATAAAGAAGGTAATAGAGATTGGGATTCATTAGATGACAATCAAGTAGAACATAATCAAAAGGAATTGTTAAAGTTAGAAGAATTAGATTATTTCAACAACCAACCAAAAAAGAAAGAGGTAGATGGTTCGCTTAAAGCAACCGCTCCAAGTTCTGTGGCTCAAGAAATAGAAAGTGCAACTACAATGGAAGCACTTCAAGAGATACAGAAGCGATTTAATAATTAAACACTAATTATTAAACACAGAAGGAGTACAAATGGCGGATTTATATACCCCTGATGGTGCTACTGTCGACCCTACGAAGTGGGACGATTCACAAGTAACACTATTATCAAAAGCCTTTCATATTGCAGCATCTGACAATCTTGTTGTTAATGATGTAGCAACTGTGAGAGAAAACATAAATGCTAAAGCAATAGACATTGTTAAATATTCCAAATTAGACCCTACAACTACTGCTCTTACAGAGAGTGCAGAAGTAGGTTCATATGAAGTAGCAAATGATAGCAAAGTAACATTACAACCATTAGAGTATGGTCAAGTTGTTACAAGCACATCAATATCTTCATTACATAGTGGTGGAATGACAGACCTTGCAATAGCAGAAATGGTTGGAAGAAGCATGGCTGAATCTTGGAACAAATTAGGGATTCAAACATTAGAGGCTTCTGCAAACGAACAATTTGTAGGCGCGGCTAATGAAGGTGCTATCGCATCAGATGATGTTATAACAGGAGAAGCATTACTTAAAGAATACACTAATTTAAGTGCTGCGAATGTTCCTAAATTTGCGGGTGATTCTTATGTAGCAATAATGCACCCTCATGTAATACACGACTTACTAAAAGCAACTTCTGCAGGTTCTTGGCAAGATGTTGCTAAATACAATGGCGATATGAAAGTATTTAAAAATGAAATTGGTATGTACAATGGATTTAGAATACTACAATCTTCAGGAGTTACTATTAATGCTAATGCAGGTGATTCTAATGTAGATACTTATCATACTTGTTGTGTTGGTGTAAATGGTTTAGGTATAGGTGTATCTAAACAACCTCAATTAACAATTACAGGTCCTTACGATAAACTTGGAAGAATGGTTCATGTAGGGTGGTATGGTGTTTATGATATGGAAATCATAGATACTGATGCTGTTCGAAAAATCACTTGTGCAAGTTCAGTAGGCGCTAATTCGTAATGAGTAAGAAATTAAAAAAGGGTGCGGTCAAAAAGGTCGCACCTAAACTCATTGCCAAAAATAACTTTGTAACTAAAGTAAATGGAGTAAAGTATCAAGGTTTAAAAGGACAGGAAATTAATTGTTCTGATAAATCTGTTATTGACCATTTAACAAAACAAGGTTTAGCGGAGTAATTATATGAGCGAGACATACACAGGACCACTACAAAATGTATTAGTAAATACTACCACACTAAAAGAATATGTTCCAAATATCGAAGATTATTTATTAACAGATTCAGGACAGACTGACTTTGAATCTTTTGAGAAAGTTGTCAAAAGAAAAGTATATCGTGAAATTTGCAAAAAATTAGGAGAGAATCCTCTTGATGATGGTAATGATGATATATTCCATAAAATCAAAGACTCTGACCGAACATATAACATCAGAGATAAGGTTCATTATGCGGTAGTTGCAGAAATATATTTAGCAAATGGTCTTTTAGAGTTAGCAGAAATTTATTCTAATAAATCCAATTCTGTTCCTTTAGATTTCTTTATTGATGAAGATGGAGATGGTATAGAGGAAGATGAGAGAACAATAGTTAAAACTAAAAGTTTTGGTAGATAATGAATTTAAATACTATAATAAGTTCATTAAAAGCCAAAGGGACAACAACTGAAGCCTCCAAAAAAGGTTTTATTTACAGAAGTCCTGACAGATGGATTGATTTGGAGAATAATTATTTTCCTAAAGGTTTAAGAGGAGATTCATTTACTATTAAATTTAAATCCTTTGAACACCATAACGAAATAGAAGAACTCGGTGTCGCTAATATAGTTGTTGAGTTCCTTGCAGATTCAAAGAACGACTTATATGGTAAGAAGTTTAATGAAATGCAATGGATAGTAAATGATATGTGTGAAATTTCTGAAGCATATTTGAAAGAAACAAATCAATATAAAGAATGTGAATTTGACTATGCAGGAGATATTGTTGTTGTAACTTTCAATATATCCCTCGCAGTTGATTCAAGATATATTGCTTGGGAATCATATGTGCCTGAAGTAGGAGTAACTAATTATCGGGAAATAGATAACACACCAATAACATAAAAGGAGATAAAAATGCCATTAGAATCGGATAAAATTGCGGCTTATGGACCATTTACAGTGACTTGCAGAGATAAAGATGATGCTACTATATCAGTATCAGGTCATGCCCTTTCGTTTTCAGGACTTAAATTTGATTCAGTTACTTTCTCTCTTACTTCAAAAGAGCAAACTGTTGAATTTGAAGATGGCTCTGAAGCAACTTGGGAAGAAGGAAGGGTGCTTGATGTAGAAATTACTATGTCTGAAATGGTGCCTGCAGAAATGGACGGAATCGAATTAACTAAAGGTTTATTGTTTAATTTTAGCCAAACAGGTAAAAATATAACAATAGATGGTGATGAGGCTGCTTCAACAATAGTTTCTATTGATAACTTTAAAACAGTTATTAAGTATAAGAAAACTTTTGGAGCAGACAGCGACATCGCCTCTTGCATAGCAATTAGTTAATAGGAGAACATATGCCTAAAATGAAAAACAAGGTAGATGGGACTATACAGGACTGTCCGCCTAAAAATGTAGCGACTTGGCTTAAAGGTAATTGGGAACTTTTAAATGAAGATAAGAAACCGAAGAAGGTAGATAAAGTTCTTAAAGAAACACCAAAGGTAGTAAAAAATGCCAAGTAATGTTTTTAAATATACTAAATCAGACTATGATGCAGATATTAAAGACAATTCAGTAACTCACTCTTTTGATAAAGAAAAGGGTGAGTATACTGTTTCTTTCGAAATAAGAAACCCTCGTATTGCAACTGCAACAATATCAGTAGGTTACACTCTTGATGGAGGAGGTTATCAAACTGTCCCAACTGCAGATAGAACAGTAAATGACCAAAACTCAAACAACTTTGGTTGTTTTCCACCTTACAAAAGAATTGATTATGTGTGGAAAGTATGGAAAACTTTACCTTTAACAAAACATACTAATACTGTCATCAAGGTTAGGATATGGGACGATTCAAGTAATCTTACTAATGCTAACTTAATGCACAATGTAGATACAACAGTTGCAGAAATAGATTTAGAGCCAAAAGTAACTGATGTTTTATTTCCTAAAGATTTTGGAGAAGGAGGTTCTACTGATTTTATTTTTAGAGTTCCTACATTAAAAAGAAACCAAAAAATCAAACCAAGTTTAAGACTTTCTACAAGCGAGGATATGTCTAACCCTACAACTTATAATACTTGTGCTTTTAATATATCTTCAGTAAATCAAATTACAAAAATTGAAAATGGAGGAGAGGACACTATTTCTGTTGAGTATAGTCCTAAATCAGGTAATGCCCTTGCGAATGGAGATACAGTTGCTATAACAGGCACTACTCACTATGATGGGACTTATTCTATATCAGGTGTTAGTAATAATTCTTGTAGTATAAATGCTGATTACAAAGAAGATGAAGATAACGGGCTTATATGTGCCGCGAATTTAATGACATTTGGAAGTCCTACAACAGGAGGATTAGATTTAGATATAACTGCGGGAATTGCTATGAAAGTTAAGTTTGCAGGAATTAACCTAACACAAACTCAATACTATGATGTTAGCCTTAATTGTGAGGAGACTTCATAATGGCGAGCAATACTACAGAATTTAATGTTAAGGTCAATGTAGATAGTCAAAAGGTTGTAGCAGGAGCAAATATGGGCTCCGTTGCTTTAATGGGTATGGGAGGAAAAGGTGCTTTAGCAGGAAAAATGATAACCGCCTCAATGGTAAAAGCAACAGGTGCAATAGTAGTATTAACCGCTTCCTTTGTAGCACTTAAAAAAGTAATAGAACATGCAACAGAGGTAGGTTCAGAATTTGAACAATCAATAGCAGATGTAAGGGCAACTTTAGGTGCAAGTCAAACAGAATTTAGATTATTAAGTGCAGAAGCACAAAGATTAGGTAGGGAAACAAAATTTACTGCTAATGAAGTAGCAGGTTTAGAAAAAGAATATGGTAAATTAGGATTTAACACACAAGAAATATTAGGAGCGACTGAAGCAACTCTTTCATTAGCGGCTGCGGTTGGAGCAGGATTATCAAGGTCGGCAGAAGTAGCAGGTGGAACATTAAGAGGTTTTGGATTAGAGGCTACAGAAACGGGTAGAGTAGCAGATGTAATGGCTAAATCATTTACTACTTCTGCACTTGATATGGAGAAGTTTGCTAATTCTATGGTGTATGTGGCTCCTGTTGCAAGTGCATTTGGATTCACAATAGAAGATACAACTGCTTTGCTTGGAGAGTTAGCAAATGTCCAAATATCAGGCTCAATGGCAGGAACTTCATTAAGACAAATATTATCACAGATAGTTGTTGAAGGTTCTAAAATGAGCAAAGTATTTGGAACTAATGTTAGAAACTTTGATGAGTTTGTAGAGTTACTTGTAAAAACTAAAAAGCAAGGTGGATTAACTAATAAACAAATTGGAATGATTCCTGTAAGGTTAAGGTCATCTACTATTGCATTAGTAAATGCTTCAGATAATTTAATCAATTATAGGACTGAATTACAAAATGCGGGAGGTTCTGCACAAAGAATGGCAGAAATCCAAATGGACACACTTACAGGTTCATTACTTGAATTAAACTCTGCTTGGGACGGATTTGGAATTGTTTTCTTTGAAAGATTTTTAGGAAAACTACAACCGGGAATAGATTTAATTACAGATTTAGTAAGTGGGCTTACAGATTTATTAGAGGTTCCTCTTTCAGAAAAGTTAAAACAAGACCAAGTTGAAATGAATGCTCTTTTTGGTGCATTAGAAAGAAGTAACATTCCATTAGAAATAAGGCAAAAACATCTTGAGAGAATTAATATTGAGTATGGAGATTACTTACCTTTCTTATTAAATGAGGAATCAAGCACTAAAGATTTAGCGAAAGCAAGGAAAGAGGCTAATGATGAGTTTAGGAAAGGAATAATCTTAACTGCTGCTCAAGAAAAAATGGCGGAACTTGTAGAAGATAACATAGATGATATGCTTGACTATGGGCAGGCTATATTAGATACAGAAAAAGCAGAAAATACATTAAAGACTTCTCAAGATGCAAGAAATGCTGAATTAGAAAGAATGAATGAATTGCTTGGGCTAAATTTAAGTTTGGAAGAGATGACCGAGTATTTACTTAATGTAAGGAACAGACAATTGAAGGCTGCGGAATCCAATGTTCGAGCATACGGAGAAGCGAATGATGAAACATTTGGAGTAGATAGAAGGCCTGATTTACAAAACCAAGTAGAAGTTCAAAAAGAATTAAACAATATGTTAGATGAGTCTAATTTTGCTTTATTAGATTTAAATGATACAGTAGAAGAAAATGAAAATGCGTTAGATGGAGCAATTAAAAAAGAAGAAAAGTATGCAGAGAAAAATGACCAAACTACAACTGCTTTAAATACTCAAGAAGAACAGGTTGATGCTTTGATTAAAAAGTATGGACAACTTAATAAAACGAAAAGTGATGATGGTGGAGATGGAGGTCAAGATGTTAGTCCAAGCGGTCCGACACAAGTGACAGTGGAAGGAGAAATGATTCTTCCTAATATAGGTATATATCAAAATTGGCAAGATAGATTAAATGCTCTCCAAGATGGTGGTTTAAGCCACAGAATGCACATGATGGACCAACATAGACTGCAGTTACAACAAAGTTTAGTTGCGGAATATAATTTGCTTGATGAAGCAGGTAAAGCAGAGTTTGATTTAAAAATGAAAAATGCTGAAATAATAAATTCTATTGAAGAAATGAAAAATAGATTTAGGATTCAGATGTTAGAGCAAGAATTAGGACAAATGACAAGCAATGCAAAAATGGCTGCGAAAGAAGGAATTATAAGTGGTAAGTTAGCCAAAGCAGTTGCTATTTCAGAAGCAACTGTAAGTATGTATTTAGGTGCTACAAAGGCTTATACTGCTATGGCAGGTATTCCTATTATTGGTCCTGCTCTTGCAACTGCCGCTCAAGGTATGGCTATAGTTGGAGGTCTTGCTAACATAAAAGCAATCTCTAAACAAAAGTTTGCAAAAGGTGGAGCAGTTACAAGCCCTACCCTTGCAATGATTGGAGAGGCAGGAGAAGAAGAATTTGTTGCTCCTAAACAACAATTTACAGAATGGGCTAACAATACATTAGGAATAGAAAATAACTTCAATGATGGGAATATAGTTTCTAAACTAACAAATATTGAAACTGCTATAAGTAAGCAACCAACTGCAAATGATATTGCTAATGCTATCAGTAGGACTAATAGAGGTAGATTAAATTAATGCTTGTTAGAGATATTCAAATTGACTTTACTCAATATAATAATGATGGGACGACTGTGTTTAGTGATAAACTTGCAGAATATATTGTAGAAGATGGTTTCCCTACTTCCTTTTCTGAAAGCATGAAAGGAGAAGGTTATTTTGATTTTCAAGTAAGGAGTTTTACCTTTCAATGTTTATGGGAACAATTTACTTATGCTATGGGAGAAGAAGGAAAAACTTTTAGTGAGGAACCAAAAAGGTTATCATCTATATTAATTAGCATTGTAAAATCAGGAGGGACAACTCCTATCTTAAATGGGTTTGTAGATGAAGTCCAACATAAATTAAGTCCTGATGAAACTATTTATGAAATGACTATATTCCCTAATGTTTTAGCATTAAAAGATATTAGTGTTGGGACGGAAACTCAAGATGATGAAGGAGAATCTAACTATTTATATGAAACTAAAAATGAAGGTAGTAAAAAAATAGTTTCTAAACCATTAAAAGATATTGTAGATGAAGTCCTTGTAGATGTAAATGAAAGAGTAGAAGGAGCAAGTTTCCAAACTTCAAATGCAACTATTCCTGATGCGCAACCTCCCTCTAAAAATAAATTGGTTGGAAATTTATTAAATACAGATTCAAGAAGCGGTTTCTTTTATTCTATGTATTTATGGTTATTTGAAGGTGTAACAAGCGAAAACCATCAACCTAATGATTCTAAAAATGTTATTTATAGAGAGAATCAAAATGCAGATGGAAGCGGTGATTGGTATATTCAAAAATCAGTTAGGTTTGCTTTCAAAACTCTTGTTGATAAAGGGCAATGGTTGGATATTGCACACAATCAATGGTTAGATTGGGATAGTGGAGAATGGTTGCAAATTGATATGGGACAATGGGCGCACTTTAGTTTGAGTTATCCATCAGGAATTAGTTTTAGTTGGTCAAGTGGAATTTCTGTATCTTGGAGTTCAATATCTGTAAATGTCCCTCCCGGTACAATTTCATTTCCTCCTGATTTAAACTTACCCGGAACAGATATAAGTATTCCTCCTGTTGATATTAAAATACCAACAATAGCAAAAAGTTATAAAATTCATGAATTGAAAAATGGAGGAATGGAACTTCATTCTTTTCACGAATGGTATCCTTTGTGGCCATTCGAGGAATCTGCTCCTAATTTAGGAACTTATGGTTCAGTTCATAACCAAGATACTATGAGTGTAACAAGTTATAAGAGAGAAAGTATTGCAGAAAGTTTAGGTTTATTAAAGGAAGATGATGCTATTTTAGATGAGATTGTATCATTCGACCATGATGAAGGAAATTATTATGTTATGGCTTTAGTTACAAGTGATGATAGTGAAGATTTTACACAAGTGAAAACAAGAAAAGTAGTTTTTTCTCTTGAATCTCCATTTGATGATAATTATAAATTACAATGTAAAAATTGGAAGATGATGGAATTATTACAAAACTTGGCTAAATTAAGTAACAGGTATGTATTTGTAGATGTTGAAAATAATATCCATCTTGTTTCAAGGAGCCAAGATTTAGATAATGCAGATGAAGATTTAGGTTTAGGGACAGTTTATTTAGAAGGTGATGTAATAGTTAAGTATAGCAAAAAAAGACACCGAGAAGATGAAAAAGATATTAGAATTGAAAGATTAAAGTATAATGATGTTGGTGGTATTGATGAGTATGGGTTTCATTTAAGAACACCTGAATACGAAGGAATTAAAAAATATTATGATGACTATTTTAGTAGAGGAAGAATAGAATATACATTAGAACTTATTGATACAGAAGATAATCTTGATTCTATTACTTTATTAAAAAAATTAGTAATAGATGGTCAAAGTTATGGAAATGTAATATCCATAGATAGAAGTTTTAGAGAAAACAAAATAAAATTAATTACAGAACAATATGATTCTAATGAGTAGGAGGACATAAATGGCTTATAGAGGAACAGGCGCTCCTGTATGTGTTAATACAGGCACAGAACAGACAGTTAATCTCCCTCGTCCATTAAAAGGAAAAAGGAAAGAGGAGTATAAGATAGAAACAAAAACTTTTACTAACATTTTCGGTAAAAGAATTATTGGTAAAACAAGATATAGATTTATAGGAGATTATGAATTTGGAAAAGTTAGCCAAAATGTAATTGATAATATGGCTTCATTTTTAAATGATAGCACAACTATAAAGTGGATACCTCATTCAGACTTTCCATTTGTTAATTATCATGTTAGAGTTATAGAGTGTAACCCTGAATATTTCGGAGGGAACATTTATGTAGATACACTTAAAGTTAAAGTAGAATCAGTAGATTATGTATATGAAATTCCAACAATAGATAATATGCTTGCAGGTGTTCGTAAGAATTGCCGAATGGCTGTTATGTCACAATCATAGGAGAAAAAAATGGCAGGAAGATTTAGTTTTGGTATTATGGGTCAAACAACAGGAGAATTGTTATCAGGTTTGGACATAGAAATAAAAGATAGCAGTAACAACACAAAGGCTGCGACAAATCCAAGTGCAGGGCAATTACAAGTAATAGATAATAATGATGGGACTTACTATGTCGATTCATTACCTACTGCTATGTATACAGTTTGGACAAGTGGAGCACAACAAGATGAATTAACTAACATCTCACACATAGATGATGTAGGTGTTAATAAAATAAATAATGCAATTACAATAGATAAGTTAAAGAATACAACTGACAATGCTACAGATGTCGCTTGGGCAGGTTCTCTTTTAGTCCAACAATTAGCCTTAAAAGAAAATGCAGATGCTACAATACTAAAAGAGGGAGACTTATCTGATTCTGTAACAAGTAATTCAACAACTGTCCCTGCAAATTCAAAAGCAGTCAAAGATGCGAGAGATGATTGTGTCTTAATTACTAATGTTGTAAACAATTTAACAAGCACAGATACTGATAAACCTTTATCTGCTGCTCAAGGAAAACATTTAGAAGATAATAAAATAGAAACATCAGACATAGAAGATAGTTTAACAAGCCAAAGTGCTACTAAAGTGTTGTCTGCTAAACAAGGTTATAATTTAAATGCCGATATAACTGCAATTAATGAGCAAGCAACTGTTAATGGGACTACTCCTACTACTATGTCCCCTGACGATTTTGTTATGGATAGTACTGAAGTTAATATAAGACAAGATAATGTAACCTCTACTAATTATATTGGACAAACTAAAACATTAGCACAGAATTTATCCACCCTTGACCAAAGATTAGGATTCTTAACACAATTAGATTCTGCGGAAGGTTTATGGAACATTATATGGAAAGGAATGGTGCAACAAACTTATAATACTGATACAGGAATTATAGGTAGTGATGAGGATTTAGAAAATACTTTTAAAATAACAACTGATTCTTCAACTCATGATGTTCAGACATATTATGATTTATTTAAAGCAACTGTTTATAAAATACCATCAATGAGAGAAGTGGCTTTTTATTATAAAGGTAAGGTTGATTCCCAAACTGAAGGAAAAGTTAAACTTACTTTTGGAGGATTAGCAAAAGAAGGTAATGTTGTTACTACAACTAACTTTGGAAATTTAAAAGGAATTTATTTAGATATATCTCAATTAGCAAACTATCAAGTATATGATGTTAGTGTGGCTATGAAGATAAATGATGATGATGGAGGGACACAAGATTTTACAATCGGTTCTGCAATGTGTGTTGCTAAATATCATATTACAAATGTTGTAGAAGAACAAGAAAATCCAACTGCATAGGAGGAATAATGCCTGAATATACACAAGAACAAATAGGTGAATTTATAACTAATGCTTGGGAGACAGGGTTTGAGCCTCGCGTTAAAGATTCTCATAGAGTTAATGGTATGTCTCTTGACGAATTAGTTACTTACATTAATCTCGAACATAATGCTATTGATACTCTTGTAGAGTTGAATGATACCGATATACAAGAAGGTTTGACAAGTGGTCATTTGTTATATTATTCAGGAAGTAAATGGACTAATGCCTCTCAATTACCTTTAGATTTTCATGTTAAATCAACAGATAGTTCAAGAGAGATTAAAATAGAATCGACTTCAGGCTCGACTTCTACTCAAAGTTTAAAATTTAAACAACCTGATGTAGAATGGAGAATTGAACATAAAAGAGCAAGTAATACTTCTGCAGGACTAGAAGTATCTGATGGAAGTAATACTTGGAAGTTTGAAACAACAGGAGCATTAAAGTTTGCAAAACTAACTTCAGAACCATCAGAACATTGGGAAGGTTCAATGTATTATAATGGTAACGACAATAACTTTTATGTAGCATTGGTGGATAGTGATGCTCCACCAAATGAAGGTGGATAAACAAAAGGAGAAAAAAATGGCTAATGCTTGGGACGGAATAAGAAAAAGAATAAAAGGTGGCTCTAATAACAATAAGCCTAAAAAAACCCAAATGAAAACTAAAAGAAAAAACTACAGGAGGAATAAATAATGCCTACTTGGAAAAGAGTAATAACAACAAATGATAATTCAAACTACAAAAATAGTGAAGTTTCTGTTTCAGATTTAGGGGGTGGTAGTGGAACTACTGAATTTTTAAGAAAAGATGGAAATTGGGCAGTCCCTCCTGATACTGATACTAACACAACTACTACTGCAGATGTTCTAACTGCTTTGAATGCAAATTTTGATGGAGATATTACTATTGGAAACCAAACTGATGATGATGTTATATTTACAGGACCAATACAAACTAAACAGTTAAAAGTAATGGGTGGTAGTGGAGGACCTGCTAAACTAACTTTACAAGCAGATTCGCCTGACCCTGAAAATGGAGATAAGTGGGAAATTTGGGGTTCAGATTTAAATTCAGGGCAGTTAAATTTTTACAATAACACATCAGGTAGTGATACTTTAGTATTTCAAATAGCAGGAGATGGAGATG
>VTLG01015718.1_pt1 | contig 33621 bp, 52 predicted proteins | sample 4694571 | NCBI WGS metagenome assembly VTLG01 (sample SAMN12604809, study PRJNA352737) | marine metagenome | biome: ENVO:00000447; feature: ENVO:00000209|ENVO:00000569|ENVO:01000036; material: ENVO:00002151; isolation source: viral sequences binned using virsorter ...
GCTGCTGTACTTGTAACATTTGTTCCACCAATATCTAGTGTAGTCATTGAAACTTCACCTGCTACTGTCAAAACTCCATCAGCAAGAGTCATCAAATCTGTATCGTCTGTATGTCCTATTGTTGTGCCATTAACTATTACATTATCAACTGTAAGAGTTGTAAGAGTTCCAAGGCTTGTAATGTTTGATTGAGCAGCACCTGTTACTGTAGCAGCAGTTCCTGTTGTATCTTGGTTTAATGTGCCAACTGTAAAATCTAATGTATTATCTGAATCATCGTAGGCTACAGTTATTCCTGACTCTGTATTAGAGGTAACCATAGCTCCGACTGTATCACTAATTGTTTCTGCAAGTGTAGTACCACCAATAGTAATTGCGTCAGCTTCAAGAGTACCATCAATATCTGCGTCACCACTAATATCTAATGTAGCTGCGTCTAGTTCTCCACTAATAGTAATATTTCTACCACCAGTAATATCTTTGTTTGCGTCTGTTATAATAGCCTTACTTGCTATTACTGTTCCGTTTGTTATACCATCTATAAGGTTAATGTCTGTAGCACTAGCTGTTACACCATCAAGAATATTTAATTCAGCAGCTGTTGAAGTAACTCCGTCAAGGATATTTAATTCTGCTGCTGTCGATGTAACTCCGTCAAGGATATTTAATTCAGCTGCAGTTGAAGTAACTCCGTCAAGAATGTTGAGTTCTGCAGCAGTTGATGTAACTCCGTCAAGGATATTTAATTCATCAGTAGTTACTGTAGCTCCATCTAAAATTTCTAATTCTGCTTCTGTAATTGTTGCACTTCCTATTACAAAACTTGTTCCTGTAATAGCTGTACCTGTTATAGCTGCAGCACTTGAACCACCTATAATTGCACCATCTACTGTGCCTCCATTTATATCAGCTGTGTCAGCTACTAAAGCATCTGTAGTTACTGTTCCATCAAAATAAGCATCTTTAAATTCTGCTGAACTTGTTCCTAAATCTATATCATTATCTGTTGAAGGAACAATAGCTCCATTAGTAAATGTAACTTGATTATCTCCTCCAGCAGCTATAGTAATTACATCTGAACCACTAAAAGTTATTGAGGTATTAGAATCTGCATCACCTGAAATACTATCTAATTGTATACTTCCTACATTAGTAATTGCTGAATCACTGAAATCTATTGTACCAGTAACATCTAAATTACCACCTACTGATACATTACCTGTAGTTGTTATAGCATCTATATAAGCATTTTTAAAATATAAAGAACTAGTACCTATATCAACATCGCTATCAGTGACTGGAGATAATACGCCATCTGATAATCTCATTTGTTCTACAGCAGAAGAAGATACTTCAACAAAAAATCCCCACCTATTATTTGTGCTATCTACAACTATTTTATTAAGGAAATCTAAATCTCCAATAGTATGTATATTACCACCTTGTCCGGCAGTTCCGTCATGTCTGTGTCCAGTAGTAGACGCACTACTAGAGCTATAACTAAATGCGTTTACTAATTGATTATATTCGTTATTAAATAAAGCTGCTGTAATAGTATCGCCATCACTAAATGAGCTTTGTCTTGTATATGTTTGTGCCATTTTTATCTCCTGTTATTGTCTTCCGGCTGGTCTGTAGTTTATATAAATACCATTTATTGTATATGGTGAACGAGTGTCTGCACTAAAAATTTTAAAAAAATTACTATGCCCACTTCCTGTTAAAGCTTGTCTTACTAATGGTTGTTCTGATGCTCCAAAAGTTTGTGAGTTAAATACTGCACTTCCAAATACTGCAGGTTCTGGAACTGCTGTTAAAGGTATATCTGTTGGTTGTGGGGTATCTAAACTATCATAATCATATCTAACTCTAAGAGTTGGAGATGCTAATGCTTCTGGTGTTATTGATAACTTTACATAATCTAAAGTTTTTAAAGTACCTAAATCTCCATAATCATAATCAGGAGACTGATACTCTGCTTCTATATTTGTTTCAGTTCCTGCTGGATTAAAACTATTTCCAGTATTATGATTATAAATATAACCATCTCTATCACCATGATAAAATTTTTCTTCGCCATTATTATCAAATCCTGATGTAATTGCAGGAGCTGATATACCTAATGTTTCTGACCACTCAAATCCATTTGGTCTTAACACACCTATTACTCCTTTTGATGTTGCTGTCGAGTCAGTTGATTTACTATAAAACATTCTATATTGTGACTTAGTTCTTATAACTACACTACTAAATTGATATTGAGATTTATTTTGAACAATATCATTTATTATAGGTTGAATATTTTGACTAATAGTTCCTAACTCAACGTCACCAATTCTTGCTGTACCTGCTACAGTTCTAAATCCATCTGGTGCTAAAAATATTAAGTCACCAGCCATTTCTTGAATTGTTTGTCCATCTATACAACCTACGTTTTTTGTAACTGGAACTACAGCTATATTAGAAGAATCATTTATATTTATAAGTTTAAATATTGAGTTTTGACAAAATATAAATAATTCTTTACGGAAACTTTTTAGTCCTACTATTTTATCTTCTAAAGTTATACTTCCTGAACCAGAACTACTAAAACTATCTATATCACCAGTACCACTATAATATACGGTATTAGGTGTAGTAGGGTCTCCAGCAACTACTAAATGATTATCGTGTATTGTACAAAACTTAGCTGTCTTTGAACCACTAATAGTTATTTGACTAACAAAATAAGTTCTAGAAGATAATGCATCTCCTGTTCCTGTCATCTTAAATAAAAATGGTTTATTATTTCCACTCTTATCTGTGATTACTAAATCACCGTAATCTGAAGTACCTTCATAAATAGTAAATTCACATTGGTCTAAACTTGTTAAAGATAATTCACTTCTTCCTGTAAATGTAGAATAATTATCTCCAGCAGCATCAACACTAGCTTTATTTATTTGTAGCCAACTTGTTCCATCTTTACTAAAATATATATCATCACCAGCTACAGCTATTGTTCCGTCTGCGTAAACTGCTAATCCTTCTATATCATTTGAACTATTTGGTCTTGCAGCACTACCACCACCAAAAAGACTATAACCATTAATTCTTCTATAACCACCTTCTATAGATACTTCAAAATTTCTTAGTTTTGTAGCCACTCCCGGAGTTCTTAATAATTCTAATGAATTAGTAGACTTATCTAGTCCTCCACTTAATGATACTGAAAAAGGTTGTCCTGATGCCATTAAAAATAAACCCTATCGTCTGTCATATATTTTGGCTGTGGATTAATTAAATTGCTTTTCATAGTTCGTAAAGCCTTTTTATAATCTTCTAAAGCAAAAGCAGCTTGTTGTAAATTATTTTTAAATTGATGTACATAATATCTTGCTTTAGATGTTAGAACATTTTTATATTGGTCTGGCATAACTATAGTATCATCATAAGATGATAATTCTGTTGGTTTTTCAAAAGCATAAAAATGTACATTATAAACTTTATCTGGTATTGGACTTAAACCAAATTTTCTGTGGTCTGGACTTTTAATAACATAAGTAGGTTCACCGTGAGAAGCATCTGAACCTTCAGCATCATCTGAATTTTCACTGTCTCTATTATATCTTTTCCAATCTTCTAAAGTTAAAAATCTTAAACCTTTAGAAACATAAGGAGAAGATTCTCCACTTACATTAATTGTTGTTAAATAAAAATCATCCCAATCTATTGAAGCATAGTCTGTAGTTATGCTTGAACTGCCTGATTTTAATGTATACCATCTTGTTCCTGCTACAGTTGCTACTGTTACATTACCATAAAAAGGGTCTGTACCTCCACTAGCTGATGTAGCAAAAAAAGGTAATTGAGGTTCTTCATTAGCTATATCAAATAAAGCTCTATTTAATGAATCTTTTACAAAAGATTGAATACCTATAGATGAACTAAAACTTGCAGAAGTTAAAATAACTTCATTAAGTTCTCTTAAAACTTCGTTTGTTAATTGTAAATATGTTGTTGCCATTATTTATGTCCTTTTTGTATTGCAAAACTTGCTGTCAAACTAGCTCCTTTATGTTTAACAAACTTTCCTTTATGTTTCATTAATTTATAACCACCTTTAGATTGTTTCATCCAATGATATCCTTTTGGTGCTTTAACTCTCATACTACCACTTTACCTTATCAGCCCAGTAAGCTGCTGACATTTTTCCTTTTGCTATATTTTTACCGTGTCTTGCTTTGAAAGATTTGCGTTTGGCTTTCATACGAGCTGATTCACCTGCTTTAGGTTTACCTGCAGTCTTAGCTCCTTTTTGTCCAAACCTAATAGTTTTAATCTTGCTTCCTTCTTTAGCTACGACTATATGTGATTTAGTTTTGTGACCCGGAGTACGTTTAGGTTTGTTATATCCTGATACTCCTGCTCTTTTTAAACGTGAGTCTTTAGCTTTCCCACCTTTTTTATATTCTTCTCTCATCGTTTTTTACCTTTATGTAATCCATGCTTTGCATGTTGTTTACCTTTTGCAGTTGCTGCACGTTTCTTTCTATTTGCTGCTGCAAGTTTTTTACGACCTGATGCAGTAGACTTTAATTTTTTAATAGTTTTAGAAGGTGCATAGACTTCTCCAGTTTCTGAAGACTTTTTACCACTAGCAGTTCTCCACTTTTGTTTACCCCATCTTTTTAAAGATTTTTGAGACTTTTTAAGTGCCATTACTTATAGCCTCCACCAGCAGCCTTGTATTGTTTAGCTAACATTTGAGCTTTTCGAGCTGACCATTGACCAGCTTTACCACCTTTTGTACCAGCTTTAATCTTGTTAAATAATCGTTTACGCATAGTAGGCTTAGTATAGTTACCAGCTTTATTTACCGTAGATTTTTTTTTAGCCATATAAACTTATTAACAAGGTTTAGCTTTAGGCATAACTTCACCACCTACTTGATATTCTCTTCTAGCGTGTTTGTTGCCATCGTGTTTTGCTGGACCACCATGTTTATATGACATTTTAGGTTTACCACCACCCATCATTTTTTTTCTTTTTTCTTTTCCGTACATAATTTTTTCCTTATAAAAATGGAAGGCTCCGAAGAGCCTCCCTAGTTAGTCTTAGTCAATTCCGTAGAATGCACCTACAAGTGCTTCACTTCTTAGTACTTTCGCACCATATACATGAAGACCTCTAACTATGTCACCAAAGGAACTTGGGTCCCTGATAACTTCAGTTGAGAGGATTGTATTTGCAGTAGCAACAGATGATATGTGACCACCTAAACATTTACCAGCAGCATTAGATGTTGCAGCAATGTTATTAGATTTGTACATATCAAATCCACGTAATTTTCCACTTGATACTAAACCATTTCTAATTGAGCCTTGACCTGCGTTAAAGTCTACAGACAACAATTTAGAAGATGATTGACCTAGAACCTCATAGAAATCAGGACTTGCAACAAACCATCTACCTTCTTCAGGTACATTTTGTTCGTCTAAAAGTCTTGCCATTCTAGCCATAAGGTCTAGAGGGTCTGTTTCACCAGAAACCCCTAAGTCAATATTACCAGTACCGTCATACACTCCAGCACCTAAGTCTGTTGCATTATCAGCACCTAACACATGGTCAGGTGAACTAGAAGATAATCCAGAAAACATAGTTGCTATAACAGCTGCATCGTATGAATCTTTAAGAGCATACGCAGCAGAACTTGAAGCTACTTCTTTAAAGTTGACATGTGACATGTTAGTTTCAATATCATCTACGATGAATTTAAAAGCTTTAGCACTATCAACAACAAGAGTTAGTTCTTGGTCTGTTAATTTAGTTGCAGTTGTATCACTACCTCTTGTGTAATCAGACACAGAGATAACTGGTTCCTTAATAATCTTTACTGAATCTCCGAAAGCAGAAATTTCACCAGTATAATCGGTGTTTGTAATAGCTTCTACTACCGAGGCTTTCCTAAAGAAGTTTAAAACCTTTTTAGAATAAACGGAAGGTAGGAAGAAACTATTAGTCTGTCCTGCTACAGAGTTAGCAAAGTTAGCATTAGTATCAGTACTCGGTTCAAAATATTGAGCCATAATACTTCTCCTTTTTTAAGTTTAAATTAATAGTTTATCTAATGATTCTGCCTTCTTGCATAGCATCTGATATGTCTTTTTCGTACTTATCAAATTCTGCCATACTTAAAGCAGCAATCTCCCTTTCGGACCAAACTTTATCCTGCTTTGGTTCAACTGCTTTTGTTTTAGTTGATACCATATCAGCAGCAGATTTAGTCCTAGAAGATGACCTAGTCTTTTTAGGAGCTACCATTCCTGTATCTTGCTTAAATAAATCTAATGCACGAGAAGCTAAATCAGCATCACTAGAATTGGAATATATCCAATCTTTAATTGCTTTAGGCTGACTTTCTGCCCAGTTGTGAAATTCATCGCTGTTTCTAATATTACTAAAATCAGGATGATTTTCGTTTAACCTTTTTTCTGCTTCTTTTCTTACAATAGTTTGTTCTCTTTCTTGTAACTTACTAAGTTTTTTTTCTAAGTCTTTCGATTTAGATTCACTTTGTAAGTGAGCAACGGTTTCTACAACTTCGTAAACATCAGGATATTGTGTTTTAAATTCTTCAAGTTCTTCTTCAGATTTAGGAGCAATATATTCAGTTCTATTTTTAGAAGCTTCTTCTATTAGCTCTTGTTCTCTGGACTTAAATTCATTAAGTTTACTATCATAATGTTTCTTTAAATCATCATAACGTTTTTTGTAGTCTGGTTTTTTATAAGGAGTATCCTTTTTACTTTCCAGTTCTTCTCTATTTACACTTCCTTCAGCTTCAATATCAGAAATATCGTTACTATCAAAAAGTTTATTTTTTTCTGAAGGTTCTTCAAAAAACATATTATTTGATGAAACAAAAGGTTTCACCTCTTCATCGTGCCAATCTTTTTTAGCGTTGTAAGGATTTGGCTTTTCCTCTTTTTGGACTTGTTTAGTCATATTCTTTTCTCCTAATCAGGGCTTCGTTTAACAAGGTAGCTGCGATGTCGACTTGCAGGGCTTGTCTTGTAAAAGGTAGCCTTTCGGTTTAAATAAATAAAGTGCCTACGCTAATAGGGTAGCTTTATCGTCTTTGTTGAAGTCTAGGATTAACTGACATCATGTTTTTATTTACCTCTTCACGAGTTAAATCAACATCCATTGGTTTACCAAAACGGTCAACCCTTGGTTGTTCTTCAAACACTCTGTTAGTTCCTCCCATTCTTCTGCTTTGTCTATTTCCATCTGCTTGAGCTTCTGCGTCTTCCATCATTTGCTGAAGATTATCAGCTCCGATTACTTTAGTTGCTTTTGCAGTAAAAACAAACTCTCCATCAGATAACCTTGCAGGTATACTGTCGGAGACTCCTGAACCCGGACCTTCTACAGGACCAGACCCAGCAAATTCTTGAGCTACATCAAATACTTTATCAAAAAGCATTTGTAACTCATTGTCTTGTTCTAATTTATTTACAAGCATATCTTCTTCTTCTTCTGTTAATGCTTGTTCTATTATAAAATCTGTGTAATTATTTTCCATGACATTATCTGGTTCCATTGGAGTTTCTTCCATTGGTAACTCTTCTCGAACATTTAACATCATATCCATTTGTTCATTTATTGGACCACCTTCTTGATACATATCTCTTCCATAAAGATTTTCCATTTGATTATCTAAAATTTTAATTATTTTTTCAACGTCTTTTAGTCTATGACCACTAGCTATAAGCATATCTTTAACTTCTTTTGAAGAAAGTGTGCCTTCAAGAACATCACTTACTGCCTCTTCTATACTATAAAAACTTCTCGTATAACTATCTGTTGAATCAAAAGGGTCTTGTAATTTTTTTAATGCTCTATCATTTAATTCTTCTACAAAATTTTTATCAGTAATTAAATCAAAAGATTTTTCTAAATTTTTAGGGTCATCTAATTTATCTAACGCAATAGTCTCAAACTTATTTCGAGACATTTTGTTTTCTGTCATATCTCCAAAAATATTTTCAGAAATCTTGTCTTCTTTCTTAAGTAAGGATTTTTCCTTTTTAGGGTCTGTAGGCTTTCTACCTTTAGATTTATCAACGTTTTTTGAAAATTGTTTTATTAATTTTGCTATTATACCACCAGCAGCTTTAGGCTCTCTAGCTTTATGTTCTTCTAAAAGATTTAAAATATCTTTCATTTCTGATTCTGAAGCTCTAAAACCTCCTGTAGCTACACCCTGTTTTGCTCTACCTATTCGATTTAGTTTATTGTTTAGTTTAAGAAAATCTTTGCTTCTTTCCTTTTTTAACTTACGTCTTCCTTCTATATCACCTTTTGTTTCTGCAAACAAATTGGCATATTTTTCGTTTAGTGCTTGTCTTTCAACTTCATCATAATATTTATAAATTTTATGTAAATCAGCAAAAGTTTCATCAACACCCATACTTCTTACAATTTCTTTAGAAGTTTTTTTAGGTACTGCTTTTCCTTCTTGATATGGTTCTCTTTTTAGCATTTTATTCTTCCTCTTTTCTATTAATTGCTTCTTTAACCTGCTCCGGCAGCTGCTCTAGGCGACCCAGTAAATTCAGTTTCCCCTGCAACCGGTACATTTCCTGTTCCGATGTTGCCACCACCAGTTCCTGTAACGCCAAGTTCTTGAGGCTCAACAGGTGTTCCTTCATTGATTCCCATTGCTCCCTGTTGTTCACCAAGGGGTTGAGCTTCTTCGCTAACATTTTGTCCAGCATTTTGCATTCCTATTATTTGTGCCATTATAGCTGCTTCTTCAGGGTCATTGAGTATTTCATCAGGGTCTAAATCTAAGCTATAGGCTAGTTCACTTACTAATTTAGAAATCTTAACAAATGGTGCAATAGCAGGACTTTGTGCAGTTTGTAAGAACATAGTCAATCTTTGACTTCGTACTTCTTTCTGCATCAAGCTATTTGTACCAGTAGCCTTAACTTCTAAATCTCCTTTAACATCCAATGTATCCTCTAAAAATTGCATGTTCCATTGGAAATATGACTCTCCTAATGGCTTTAATAAAAAGTCATCAAGATTCTTAATGACTGTTTTAATATTTAAACTAGATGCTCCGAGTAGCATTGACATACCTGAAGCAGTCCTTGTCATACTCTGAACACCAGTTTGTCCGTGGGAATAACTAGGTATTCCTGTTTGTTCATCTGCAAGTTGTCTAAACTTGTCAAACATCATCAAGTTTTCTTGAGATGTATTAGGAAACTTTAAACCATGTATGGCTTGTCCCGGCATTCCAGCTTGTCGCCTGAATATTTTACCCGGATATATTTCCATATTTTGTCCACCTACTAAAGCAGATTCATCAACATCAAATACTAATGAACCAGACATTGCTAGGTTATCAATAGCCATTCGTGCATGACCATTCATAATCTGTTGACTATCATCCATATTTTCTGCTACTCCTATACCAAAGAAATTGTAAGGGTTTCTTTCGTAAGGAAAAGAATTATATGGTAATCTATATGGAGTAAAAGGATTTAAAACTGCTCTTAATATTTTATCTCCACATATCCATACATTAACTTGTACTTCATCTAGGTCATCAACTTCTTCTGATAATTCTATGCCTACTTCTTTAGCATACTCAGCATCCATAATACCCCAGTATTCTAAAACTTCAAAGCTACTGTGAATATCTTCATCACTTCTAATATCATCTTTTAGTTGACTTTCAAAATCTTTTTCAACATAGTTAGCACCCATTTGAATACAACCTCTAATAGCATCTTCATCAAAATAAGGCATATTTCTTAATGCTCTTAGTTGGCTTCTATTCATTTTGTGTCTATGTATTACATATTCACATTCTTCCATAGTTGTTGCATTTGAATCAGGGTAAAAATCCCAACAACTAACAAACTCTATTCTTGGTACTCTAACTTCTAATGGATTATAATTTCTTTCTCCATCTTCAGACATATCCCATTTGTGTAGTTTTTTATTAAAATTAAATGGTCCTTTAACTATTCCTGTGCCTAATAAAGCTGACTCTAGTAAAGCATTTCTTATTTCTGCATTACCGTTAGATTCTTCTATTTGGTCATGGATAAGTTTTTCCATTCTTCTTGCAGCTCTTTGTGCTGGAGAAAGTTCTAACTCTTGTGGTACTGGACTAGTTCCGTCAGCTAAGATACCAGCTTCTGAAGCTTGGTCTTCAATACTATCTTTAAAATATCCTTTGTTGAAAGAGGCTCCGGCTTTTAAAACTTTACCGTCACCTTCATAACCTACATCATAAGGATTGTCTATTCTATTACCTATGTCATCTGGTAAAGATGATTCTATACTTGGTGTAGGATTATTGATGTTTAAATGAGCTACATCTGTTTCTCCTTCTGGTACTTTAGTTTCTGCAATTCCTATTGGGAATTTACCTGTACCAAAAATAACATCAACTAATTGTCCGAAGGCTGCTAGTACTTTTGTTTTTGTAACTTTAACAAATACTCTAGACTTTTCTGAATCTCTAAATTTAACTGATTTAGAATATAGACCTCTATAATTTTCGTATGACTTTAACCACCTTTTTTCATCTGTTTCTCTAGATTGTTCGGATAAAGCAAATCTACCTTTAATAATACCAATAAGATTTCTTTGCTGGTCTTCTTCTAATTTTAACTGTTTACCAGCTTCGCCTTCAACTTCTTCGTAAAGATTGTCAGCGTTTAAAAATGTATTTTCTTCTGCCATACTTAATATCCAAATGTAGAATCTACAGGTTTATATAGTTCTCGTTTTAACCCTCTTATCCTTTCTAAAGGACTATCCATTCTTGGTCTGCTCATTATTAAATAACGTAGAGCATCATAAGCATGGTCTGAAGCATGTGTATCAACATCTTCAGGATTAGTTTTAGATAATGGTATAGACTGTAATTCTCTAATTAAGTTAGGACATGTATTAAATATCTGTAACCTAGGTCTATTATTTTCTCTAATCTTCAAATACTCGTGTATTTGTACTTTACCCTGTATTCTATTTTTATCAGCTCGTCTTAACTTATGACCAGCTTTAATTAAACTTTCTCCTACTGTTGGTCCTGTTGTTCCGGTATTAGCCCAAGCAGCAGTATCTAAGACCCCATTTACGGAAAAAGGGTCTACTATCTCCATATTCCTTATTATAGTACCTAATTCCTCACCTGTCAAGCCTTTTTGGTATAATTCCCTATATATTATTAAAGTTCCGTCATTTACATCAATAGTTCCCCATAAACAACAAGATTCTGAAGCATAACCATAGTCTATTCCTTTTGTTCTTTCCCAATGTAAAGGTAACTCAAAAGGAGTAATAACATGTACATTAGGGTCAAATTCTACAAAGGCTGCTCCTTCGGCAACATCCCAGTTTCCTTCTAGTAATTGTTGTCTTTGTGTTGGTGGTAAAGATTTAAGCATCTGTTCATAAACACCATCTTTAGCTAAGTAAGGATTGTCTACTAATTTAGCCGGAATAAACTTTCTGGTTAAACCGTCTGCACCTAAAAAGCTTTTATTATTTTCATAAGGTTCTATATATCTTTTCTTTACCCAATGAGAACCTACACCACCGGGGTTAGCAGTACAACGTAGATATGTTTTAATTTCTGGGTCTGTAGTTCTTAGACGAGAAGCAAGATAGTTCCAACTAAACTCTGTAGGTAAGTGTGTTATTTCATCAAAGCCAATCCAAGAATAGGCTTGACCTTGGTAACGATATACATCGGCATCTCTTTCTAAGAAACCAAACTCTATTTTTGCTCCACTAGGAAAATTCCACAACTTTTCTACTTCTCTAAACTTAGCACCGGGAAATGCTTGGGGATATAGTTCACGAGATTTATCAATCATCTCACGAAGTTCTGGCATAGAACGTCTTAATATTAAAGCACGGTGGGCTTTTTTGTGAGCATAGCGTAGTGGGTCAACCAACATAGCGTAGGATTTACCACCACCAGCAGCTCCACCATAGAGTACATCTTTTTCATCGGCAGCTAAGAAATCTGTTTGTGGTCCTTCATTGGCATGGAAAACAACATTAGATTCTTTTAATACTTCTTGAATGTTTGGGGATGCTTGTTCTAGTTCTTCTTCAGTTACTACTTTAGAAGAAGTTTTTTCTGTAGCTTTTTTGAGTACTGTTTGTTCAGTTTTTATTTTTGATTCTTTGTAAGCTATTCTTTTTTTAGCTTTTTCTAGTTCTTTTTTGTCTCTGGCTAGTTGTTGTTTTCTTTTTTGTTCTGGAGAATAATTATATTTAGACTTGGGTTTAGGAAACTTTTGTACTAATTTAGATAAGCCTACATGAGATAAGCTTCTTCCTGTTTCTTCAGATATTAATCTAGCTGCTTCTCGTAGAGAATACTCTTTATTAATTACAGATTGTATGTATGAATTTAAGACTTTAAGTTCTGCTTCTATAGGTTTTAGATAACCTTGTATGGAAGAGCAAATTTCATAACCAAAAGGAATTGTTTTACTTTTCTTTTTTATATAACCTTTTGGTATATTTATCATGCTTACTCCTTAATAAAGCTGGACTTCCTAAAATACAGGTGGTAATAAATAATTTTAGGAAGTCTCTTACGCCTCCCAAGCTTTAACAGCTTTGGAAACTATTTCTTTTTACCGAAAATTTTTTCGTAGTTTTCCATATACTTTTTACGATTTCCGGGTCTTTGTTTAGAACCTTTACCAGTAAATGTAGAAGACCTAACCTTCATAGGTTTATCTTCACTTCCTAGTAAATTACCCATATCTTATTTCTTCTTAAATTTAGCTATGATAGGTTCAACCCATTCTGGTTTCATTTTATAAATAACAAAACCAATAACTACTACAGCTATTGCTATTCCAAATAAACTTTCCATTTTTACTCCTATTTATTTCTTTTATATCTTTTGTCTGGTGTTCCATCTTTTTTTAGAGGAATACTAGTAGTAGGAGTTGTTAAAGACTCCCACCAACTTTTAATTTTTTTACATATTTCTTTCAATGTATTGTCTCCTTTCTTTTAGGCACATGATGCCTTAACTCATGTATTTCTCCTATAACAGTTAAGTTATACATATCTGCTATTATTACAGCATCATCCATATTTTCTGCTTTTATAAAAGGACCAACTAAAACTTGTTCCTCTTCTATTACTTCAGTTATAAATGTTTTCATATAATACTGTACCTATTAAGTAGCCACATATAAAAAATGCAGTCGCCCAAACTGGATATTCTTTAAAAAATAACCATATTTCAATCAGATACTGTCTCATAATCAGCGATGTCTATCGTTTCTTTTTCAGGCAGTATAAAGATACCACCCTGTACATTATGATTAATATCTAATCGTTCTTTCTTTCCTAGCCCTACTCTATCTAGGATAGTTTGTGCAGCTTGTACTTTTACATTAGCTTGAGGAAGTGGCTTATTACTTTGTAAAACTTCAACGAGCTTGAATGCTGCTGTAGGAGCTTCCTTCGCAAGGACATCAGAGGCTAAATCTACTATTTCTTGTTTAAGGCTTTTAATGACTTGGTAGTGATTTCCTTGGTAACCTGCGAGTTCGGCTGATAGTTTTAAATCTCCCTTAGTTTCTATTATGTTATTAAGGAAGATTTCTTGTTTGTTTGTTAATTTTCTTTTTGCTGGTAAGGTCATATAGCTTATTATACAGACCTATATAGAATTTGTCAAGTATTTTAAAGTTTATTTTAAAACCCCTTGACAAAACTAAATATGAACTGTATAATAAGACTAGGTCTGCCGGGGTCAAATACCTATATCTTATGTTACTATATAGTACTATATAGACCCGACCTAACCTTTTTAGTTTACAACTCAAAATTTCCAAAAATGTATGAGAATTAGTATATATATAGGGGTAGTGGGGGGTGGCTCTGGCGTACTCCACTAGACTTTATATGGTTTGGCAAACTTTAAAGGGTCTCTACTGGAGAGACCTTTAAAATATTGTGAAGTCTTGTGAAGTTTCCAAATAATTTCAAAGAAATTAAGCTTTAAACTTACAAGATTTAACTCTAAAGAGTTAAGCAGACTTGGCAGTCCCTATAAGCCTTTGAGGCATATTTAAGCGTAGCTTAAGACCTAACCAAAACAACATGAAAACGAAGCCGTAGGAAAGCTCTAAAGAGCTTCGCAGGGCTTAAAAAGAAAGGCAAGGGAACTTAGTGCGTGAAGAATCGAAGATTCCGTATATGAAGTTTGTATGTTTCGTTGGGCAAAAAAAAAGCCCTCGAAAGAGGGCTTCTTAGCTCTGAAGAGCTAGACAGTTAAGCGAAGCTTACTTCAACAAGACAGCTTGAACCTTTTTAAAGGTTCTCATATCTTTCAAGTCAGCAGAAGGCAAAGCCTTCATACTCAATATCTTCGCTACTTGACCAGAGGTCAAAGGCTTCTTGGTATTGTTCAATCTTTGAACAAAGTGACCATGAATAGTACCCCATTTTATGTCCTTCGGACATTTTGGGTTCTTACTAAATTGCGTAGCAATTTTTCTTACCATACCGTAAGAAGCTTTAGCTTCTGGGTCACGAACTTGAAACGTAGTTTCATTTTTCATAAAATTTTCCTTAATCCCTTTAGGGATTGTTTTGCTTGGCAACCATTGCCGAAGCCATTACATAGTAATCCGAATGAATTTCGATTGTCAAGTCTGTCAAGTCATCTTTTATAAATTTCTCACGCAGGAAGCTCTGTAAGAGCCGTGTGGAAACAGGTAAAAGAGAAATTTTGCCGATTTTTGCTGTTTTTGCCAAATTTGCAAATTAAACTGAGCCGAATCGTTGCGTCACATAAATCGTGTTTTCATAAGATTTATGTTTCAATATGGGAAAGCGAATCATTTTGTAAGACTTACACGTAAGACTTATGTTTCAATATGGGAAAGCGAATCACTTTTGTAAAGTTTACGCATATATTTATGTTATTTATATGTGAAAGCGTAAATATATGTTTACATGATAAACACACACCTATCACTTGACAGCTTGATTGCTCTCGGTTACATTGGTTGGGCAATCGACATTGGTGTTGGTTGCTGTTTTGGAAAAAAATATGATTAAATTATTTGAAAATATTAGCGAAAGTAGGCAGGAAAAACTGCTGAATCCGAAGATGTCCGACCATTACCAAACTTTCTTTTATGGTAAATATGGCAGAGGGCTTTATGAAATAAAAGTTGGCAGAAAATGGGTAACCATGAAATGTAAATCACATAAAGCGAGAATGTCGTTGGCTAAGTTTGAAGCTCATGCTTTTCTCGAGTGGAAAAGATGTGCTGAAAGTGACGCTTGTGTTTTAGGAAGCCACAAAGGTTACAAGAAACCTAGAAATTGGTGGAAAGAATATGGTTTCGGGAGCAATCCTGAAACCTTTATTTATGATAAATCACGTTTAGCTTGGTAAATTTATGTTTATGATTTATATGAAAACACACGCCTTTGGCTTGACACCGACTTGTTGTTCGGATAAAGTAGATGGCGAACTAACCACAAAGGAGTGGACTGATATGGAAAAGCAAGAAATAAATATTGACGAAATTGTAGATGATTGGTACAAAGACGCAGAAATATTAGATACAGGAGATGAAGAAAATGATTAAATTTACAAGTTTACTACAAGCTAAAGATTACTTAAAATCTGAGGGCTATGGTTTTAGAGAAAGATATAGCGTTAAAGAAGATAGATGTATGCTTTACAGAGGTCGTAAAGGTTGGGTTAAAGTTTCATCTAGTAAAGATTATTTAAGTCCAACGACTATGGAAATGGGAACAATTTGGACTATTGTAAAAATATAATTTTATGTTTACATGATAAACACATGTGTTTGACTTGACATTGTGTTCATGTTGTGGTTCAATGTAAGGCAAGTTAGGTAGCTCCCTATAGCTACTTAGCTTATAAATAACTAATAGGGCTATGGAGAATTTTATGATTAATTTTATTAAGAATAAACTATTAAATATGCTAAAAGATTCTATAGAGAATCTTGTAGAAAAAGAAGTTAATATAGCAACATCTAAACTATCTACATCTTTAACAGAGATTAGATGGGATATGGAAGAGCTTTCTGATAATGTTTTAAGAGATGTTACAGATATTCAAGATGATATGAGAAATCTTGAAGATTTAGAAAGTTCTTTAACATATGAGATTGAAGAAAAAATAAGCTTTGAATCTAATAATCTTAGAGAAGAAATAAATAATGCTATAGATGACCTTGAAAGCATGAAAGACGGCTATTATCTTGAAGTAAAACTAAATAAGGAGTAATTATGGCTTTTAATACAGCATACTTGACTACATCAAAATTTGGTAGTAAAGATTATACCGAAGGTTTTGATGAAATTAAAATATCTATGAAAGTAGATTGGGCAGATGGCATTGATAGAGGAGAATTAAATATTCCTAGTGGTTATCGTACTAAAGATGTTAATGAAAATGATAAAGACTTGTACCAGTTTGAATATAGACCTCGTTTTGGCTTCCATTTAAAACCTTTTAAAGAATATAGAGAAGGTTTTATTGGACCTATGGATAATGGAGTTATAGGACAAGTTAATAACATGCTTATTACTCAACTAGAAAAGATGGTTGGCTATCCAATTTCTGAATATATGGAAGTCTTTGATAGATATGAAACACCTGAACAACATAGGCAGATGTCTATATAGTTCAGAGTAAGGTTTTACTAGTTTTCCTAGGTTAATAAACTAGTATGTTAATGGAGAAATTTTATGGAAAGATGTTTAGATTTTTTAGATAATTTAAATACTTGGCAACGAGGTTTAGAGTATGATAATATTACTCTAGATGAAGCAATAAATGAGGCTATGGATTCAGAAAGTAAAATCCTTAGTTTACAAAAGCAGATTAACGAATTAGGGCATGAAAATACTATGTTAAAAAGTAAACTTAGTGTAATTGTGGCAAGTAATAAAATAAAGGAGATGGAATGATGATAGATGATATACCAAATTATCACAATTTGAATGACGAGCAGAAAGAGCTTGTTGATATTCATATCGAAGCAGTAGAAGAAGCTAAATCAGCAGTAGCTTTTGAAGCTAGAAAATATAAAGATGAATATGACCAATATGAGCCAATGTACTGTGGCTTTGCTTGGGCTAAAATTAGACCAGCAACTTCTAAATTTGCTAGAGCTTTAAGAAAAGCAGGTGTTGTAGATGAAGTAGCTTGGGATGGTGGATATACGATTTGGAATCCGTCAGATTGGCATGGTCAATCAATGGACTTCAAAGAGCATGGAGCTAAAGTTTATATTCGTATTTTACATAGCTATGGAATAACAGGCGTAGATATGGGTTCGAGAGCCGATTAATAAACAACATAGTGTGACAAGATAGTGTTGTATTAAAATATACAATACTATCACACACTTTTAAACAAACAATACAAAGACTGTTCAACTTTAGATTAACTATTTCATAAAATTCGATATACTAGAGCAGTCTTTGTAGTTTTTATAGGAGATAAATAAAAATGATAGAATTTAATAATGCAAAACTAAAAAACTTTGTAAAAGAAGTTTTCTATGACGACCTTGAGATAAGACTTATAGATGTAGGAGAAGACGCTCCCGATTATAATTGGATTAGAAAAATAGATGACGCCAAAACTTTAAAGGAATTAAAAGTAGCTCTTAAATATATTTTAAAAGATGTGAGAGAGATTTTAGAGGAAAGAGATAGCGAAATGAGGTGGTAACATGAGTTACAGACTATTAACAATTAATGGTAATCCTAAAATAGTAAAGGGAGATAAAGTAAGTAATTACTTAACAGCTATTATGCATATGAGTCCTATTAATACTAGGATATGTCCATATCAAGATATAGCTGGGTGTAAGGTAGCTTGTCTTAACACAGCAGGTCGAGGTGGTATTTATAAGAAGGGAGAGACCACCAATGTAATACAAGAAGCAAGAAAGCGTAAGACTTCTATGTATCTTGAAGCAAGAAATTTCTTCATGAAAGACCTGATTATAGACATAGGAAAGTTTGTAAGATACTGTGAAAATAAGGCAAAGCTACCTGCTGTTAGACTTAATGGTACTAGTGATATACAATGGGAAACAATTAACATTGATAATAAAAATATATTTGAACACTTTCCTAGTGTTCAATTTTATGATTACACTAAAATACCTACTAGAAAAATTGCAGGTATTGATAACTACCATTTAACATGGAGTTATAGTGAAGCTAATAAAAAATATGCTGAGTATTTTAATACAATTAATTATAATATAGCAGTAGTATTTAATGGAGAGTTCCCTATCTATTACAAAGGAAGAGAAGTAGTAGATGGAGATGAAAGTGATTTAAGATTTTTAGATAAGCCTAATGTGGTTGTCGGTCTTAAAGCAAAAGGCAAAGCTAAGAAAGATAAGAGTGGCTTTGTCATACATGTATAGGAGAGTGAATAATGAGATGGTGGCAAAAACAATATCCAAATGACAGAGACTTACCATTAAAAATGTATATAAATGGTAACTATCATGCAACATTTGATGATATACTTGTACTTGATTTTATTAAAACAGAATTTGAAAGTGCAGGGTACAAAGTAGATTTAAAAGGAGTGAATGATGAAAAGTTGGACTAGCACAATAACATATTCTGTATTCGATATGGGTAGAGAGTGTGAAACAGAAGAAGAATATAAAGAATGGGTTAAACAGTCTTTTAGAGAAGAACATAATATTGAACTAGAGGATAAAGAGATAACCGATATTGAATATGAGGAGAGTGAATGATGACAATTAAAGTTGAACACCCTAATCAAAACTGTGTTTATGTACACACTAAAAATTTAACTGTTTACATACAGCACGGAATTAATGAGCCTCAAGTAGATTTTATATCTATTTGGGAGTCTGATTCTAAAAAGAATATTTTCAATTATGATAAATATTTAGTAACGCAAGGAGTGCATAATGAGTAAAGTATTTAGAGATTGGTTTGAAGAAACTGATAGAAATAGTGAAGAATGGCTTGAATTTAAAAGACAGATAGAGTATAATGACTATGTGTTCGATAAAGTTATAGAGCCATTATTAAATTTAAAGGAGGAAAAAGATGTATGATATGAATGACCAAATAAAAGACGAGCTTCTATATAAAATAGAAGAAGATGATTCCCTAGATTTATTAGGAGATGAAATATTTGAAATAAGTTGGAAAAATAACCTTCACCCTGAAGAGGATAGAAATAAAATTATGGAGTTAATCTTAGAAAAAAGATTTGAGGAGCTGTGTAGATGAATAGTTTATATACTAGAATACAGAACAATTTAGTAAGAGATTATGAGGTTGTTAGACTTTTAACTGACATTACTTTAGATGAAATTGCTTCTTTAGTTATGGGACAACTTCAAAACACTATGGAAAAAGATAGTAATGGGTATACTGATATGCAAATTAATATTTGTACTGGAGAGATAATTAGAACCTTAATAGCAATAGGAGTAAAAGAGTATGAAAGCAATCTTGATTAATCCTTTTGATAAAACTCTATTAGAAATAGAACACACAGGAAATTATAAAAATATATATGGTTTAATAGACGCAACATTATTTGATATCGTTGATATAGATAGTAAGAATAATATTTTTGTTGATGATGAAGGGTTACTAAAAAACAATCAAGAATTTTTTGAATGTAATGGTAAAGTTATAGCAGGAAAAGGATTAGTATTAGGTAATAATGATGGTTATGCTGAACAAACTTCTTTAACCATAGAAGAGTTAAGTAAAAAAATTAATTGGTTAGAAAAATATGGCGACTAGAGTAAAAACATTTAAGAGTATAGACCATGTAAAAAAATCTACTTCACAAGGTATAGGTGGTAGAGGTAGAAGAATAAAAATCTCTACTAAAACTATGAATAAAAATAAAAAAAGATTAACTAAAAGAAAATATAGAGGACAAGGAAAATGAGCTATGGCAGTAGAACTGTTAATATGTTAGGAGATATAATAAAAATGAAAAAAAATATGACTATAAAACAATATAAAAAATTTACTGAATTATTAGATGAATTAAAGAAAGAAAATATAAGAATACCTCACACAGTAGAGTATAAAAATAAAAAAACTTTTACTGTTGAGTTAAATCTATCCGAAAAAGATAGACCCGACCTAGAAAAAATTATACAGAATTTAGCTTGACATACAGGTTGTTCTGTAGTACAATGGTCACATTAAAATCGCCAATCCAAAAGAGGAGGAAATTATGGCAGTATTAGAAGGAAAAGCTTATTGGGCTTCCGTAACTACACCTAATACTACTTATGAACCTGTTTATACAGTTGATTTAGTAGTAGACAATGAAGTTGCAGATGAATTTGAAGCTCGTGGGTTTAAAATAAAGAACTTATCTATAAAAGATGAGAGTGGTTCTGACACACCTGTTGGGAGAGCATTGACTATAAAAAGAAAAGTTAATGGTCCTAACGGCATGGTAAGAAATGCTCCTAAACTTTTTGATAAAGATAAAAATACTATAGATGATATAGTAGGTAATGGTTCTCAAGTTAAAGTACAATTTAACGAATGGGAAACTGAAAATAAGTTTGGAACATTTAAGGGCTTAGATTTCCAAGCTATGCAAGTAATTGATTTAGTTCCACTTAAATCTCAGGATGGTTCAGAGTTGAATCCATACGGAGACGGGGAGGAATTTTAATGATTATTAATTTCTCCAGAGGAGATGACAACATTTCGTATGATGTCTCTAAAATAGAGGATAATCAAAAGAAAGCCGAAGCAACCATTATGGTTAATAAAGTAGGTAACATTGAGATTATTCTCGAAGCTCTAAACTTTGCTGGTATTACACACAGGAAAAATCTTGAAGCCCTCTTACAAGATACTCCTGAAGCAATGGTAGCAGAGTCTGAAGAAGATATAAATGATAACGATGAAGAAGTTTCAGAAGACAGCGAAAGCGAGGAAGCTGACGACTCTAAATAAGTTTTCATAAAATATCTCCATTTTATGTAACAAGGTGTCCTAAAGGCAAGGATGGGACTTAAAGGAACATTCCTTCTACACACGATAGTCTCGTATGGATGTAGGTAACGAACAACGCCTTGTTATGTATTCTTTAAACCAAACAATGAGGGAAATATGGAAAATAAATTTGTAAAATATCACTTACCATGTCATGAATGTGGTAGTAGTGACGCTGTTTCTGTAAATGAAGACGGTTCAGCTAAGTGTTTTAGCTGCGATAAATTTTACAGTAACTATGAAAATAAGGAAATATCTGTGCAAAAATATACACAACAAACAAACTTAGCAGTAAATGCTCATGGTGGTGTTTACGCAAATCTTTCTGATAGAAATATTTCAAAACAAACTGCTGAAAAATATGGAGTCAAAGTAGTTTATGACTCAAACGGACAACTAGCACAACATTTGTACCCTTATTACATAAGTAATGAGCAATGTGCTACTAAAATTAGGTACATCAGAGATAAAAAGTTTGCTTTCCAAGGAACAATACAAAATTCAGGACTATTTGGACAAACTTTATTTAAAGAAGGTGGCAAGTATTTAACTATAGTTGAAGGAGAATGTGACGCTATGGCTACCTATGAATTATTGGGTAGTAAATGGGCAGTAGTCTCTATTAAGAGAGGAGCTTCTTCAGCTGTTAAAGATATAAAAGAAAGTCTTGAATATGTAGAAAGTTTTGACAATGTTGTCATTTGTTTTGATAAAGATAAAGCAGGTTTAGAGGCTGCCCAAAAGGTAGCTTCAATTATCAAACCCAATAAAGCTAAGATTGTTACTTTACCAAACGGATATAAAGACCCTAATGATATGCTGTCTCAAAATAAACATGCAGAGTTTACAAGAGCATGGTGGGACGCACAAGTATATACACCTAGTGGTATCATAAGGGTATCGGAAAAGAAAAATGAATTTCTTAATAGAGAAGAAAAACAAAGTGTTCCTTATCCGTGGGAAGGTTTAAACAAAAAGCTATTAGGTATGAGACAGGGAGAGCTGGTTACCCTTACGGGTGGCACAGGACTTGGTAAATCTTCTATCACAAGGGAGCTAGAGCATTGGCTTATAGACACAACAAATGACAACGTTGGGATAATAGCTTTGGAAGAAGACTGGAAAAGAACAGTTGATGGTATACTTTCTATTGAAGCTGACGACAAATTATTTATAGATAGTATTAGAAATGCTTATGAAGAAAAACATATCACAAAAATGTATGATAAGTTATTTGATAATGATAGAGTATTTATACATGCCCATTTTGGAGCCAATGATATTGAAGAAATCTTTGCTAAACTTAGATACTTGATTGTCGGTTGCGATTGTAAATGGGTAGTAGTAGACCACCTACACATGCTTGTTAGTTCTATGCTTGATGGAGATGAAAGAAAATCTATAGATAGTATCATGCATAGGTTGAGAAGTATGGTAGAAGAAACAGGAGCCGGTATAATATTAGTATCACACTTAAGAAGAGTTGAAGGTAATAAAGGGCATGAGCAAGGAATCACAGTAAGCTTATCACATCTTCGAGGCTCAAATAGTATTGCACAATTATCAGATTCTGTAATAGCTTTAGAAAGAAATCAACAATCAGAAGATGATTTAGAATCACGAACAACAAAACTCCGTATCTTAAAATCACGATATACAGGAGATGTAGGCATGGCTTGTTCTTTAGTTTATGATAAAATGACAGGTAGACTATCTGAATATACAGACTTAGAAATTTTAAATTCTAATGAAGAAGAAAAGCTTTTACCCTTTTAGGAGAACAAATGGAATTAGTATTCGACATAGAAACAGACGGATTAAATCCTTCAGTAATATGGTGTCTAGTGGCACAAGATAAAACAGGAAAATTTTATCATTATACAGAAGAAAATTTAGATGAAGGAATTAATTTATTAAAACAAGCAGACAAAATAATAGGACATAATATTTTAGGGTATGATATACCAGTCATTAAAAGATTAATGGGTATAGATTTATATCATCCTGATAAAGTTGTAGATACTTTAGTTTTATCTAGGCTTTTTAATCCGACTAGAGAAGGTGGGCATAGTATAGCCAAGTGGGGTTATAAACTTGGTCTTCCTAAACAGGATAGTCCTGAATGGGAAAAATTTTCTCCACAAATGTTAAAGTATTGTGAGAGAGATGTTCAAATAAATAGTAAATTATTTGCACACTTAAAAAGAGAAGCAATAGGTTTCTCAAAAGAATGTGTAAGATTAGAACATGAAACAACTTACATACTTGAAGAACAAAAACAAAATGGTTTTTTATTTGATTATGAAAAAGCCATGCTCCTAACATCAAAACTTTCTCAGAATCTAAAAGAAACAGAAGAGAAAGTTCATGAAACATTTAAGCCTAAGTGGGTAGATATTAAAGAAGTTTGTCCTAAACTAAAGAAAGATGGGACACTATCTAAGTCAGGCTTAACTGATATTGAATACCAAGAAAGAATAGCAACAAACGATACTGCTCCTTTTATGAGAAAAGAATTAGTAGAATTTAACTTGGGTTCTCGTAAACAAATAGGAGAATATTTAAAAGACTTTGGTTGGGAACCTAAAAAGTTTACACCAACTGGTCAGCCAATAGTAGATGAAGGAACGCTAAAGAAAATTACACACATAAAAGAAGCTAAACTTATAGCAGATTTTTTACTGTATCAAAAAAGATTAGCTCAAGTTCACTCATGGATAGACGCAGTTGATACAGATGACAATAGAGTTCATGGTTCTGTGATTTGCACAGGAGCTATTACAGGCAGGATGGCACATAGAAATCCAAATATGGCACAAGTTCCTGCAGTATATAGCCCATATGGTAAAGAATGCAGAGCTTGTTGGACTGTACCAGAAGGGTACAAACTTGTAGGTATAGATGCAAGTGGATTAGAATTAAGAATGTTAGCACACTATATGGCTGACGAGGATTATATAAATGAAATATTACACGGAGACATTCACTCAACTAACCAAAACTTTGCTAGACTTAAATCTAGAGATGAGGCAAAAACTTTCATATATGCCCTCATATACGGAGCAGGAGATGAAAAGATTGGAAGCATCATTGGTGGAGATAGAAAAACAGGCAAGGAATTGCGAGGACGCTTTCTTGATAGTTTACCAGCACTTAGAAATCTTAAAGAACGAGTTGACAGAGCAGCAGAAAAAAAATATCTAAAAGGATTAGATGGTCGTAAAATAATTATCAGACATAAACATGCTGCACTTAATACTTTATTACAAGGTGGTGGAGCAATAGTAATGAAGAAGGCACTGTCAATTTTAGATGCCTCAATAAAATTAAATACTTTAGATTCTAAGTTTGTTGCTAACATACATGATGAATGGCAACTGGAAGTTAAAACAGAACAATCAGATTTTGTGGGTAGGCTTGGAGTAGAGGCTTTAACTAAAGCAGGTGAGTATTATAATATGCGTTGTCCTTTGACAGGAGAATATAAAATAGGGGAGAGTTGGTATGAAACCCACTAAAGAAAACAGGAAAAAGTTTGACATAGATTTAGAATATGGTACAATAAAAGAAGATAAAATAGCAGACATGCTTACTGATAAAAAAATTGAAGTAAAATCAGAGAGAGGCATGTGGATGAAAACCGGAAACATCTGTATTGAGTATGAGTCTTATGGTAAGCCATCAGGAATTACTGCAACAGAAGCAGACTACTGGTTTCATAATCTTTGTATTGAAGATAATATATTTTGTACCCTCATATTTGAAGTAAAAAAACTTAAACAATTAATAGATAAGTTAGATTTTAAAAAGTCTGTTAGTGGTGGAGACCACAATGCTAGTAGACTTTGGCTAGTTAATATACAAAAATTATTTACTAGCGATGTATTCAAAACTTTTAAGGATTTAGAAAATGAAAAAATTAAATAATTTAGTACCTGATATTTATAAAATTATAGATAATATTACTGAAGGTAAAGAAATAAAAATTTCAGAAAAAACTTATGAAGAATTTGGTAAGGATATGTCCGAGGCTTTAAGACATTGGGCTACTCCTCAAGACCAAACTCAAAAAGAAAAATTAAGAATGTCGAATGTAGGTAAGCCTACTAGAAGATTATGGTATGATGCTCATACAGAATCAGACACGACAGAAAAATTAGAACCTAACGTTCAAATTAAATTTTTGTATGGACATTTACTTGAGGTTTTATTATTGTTCTTTGTAAAATTATCTGGACATAAATTAACCTCTATGCAAAAACAAATTACTGTTAATGGTATTAAAGGACACATGGATTGTAAGATAGACGGGGAAGTTGTTGATGTGAAGACGGCTTCAGGTTATTCGTTTAAGAAATTTAAAGAAGGAAGCTTAAGTGAGAACGATGCGTTTGGTTACTTGGCTCAGTTAGCAGGTTACGAAAAAGCAGAAGGAACAAACAAGGGTGGGTTCTTAGTTATGAATAAAGAAACAGGAGAGCTGTGTACTTACATACCTGATGATATGGAAAAACCTAACATTGTTAATAAAATAAAAACTGTTAAAAAAGAAATAAGCTCGGACACTCCACCTGATTTTTGTTACGAAGCTATCCCTGAAGGTAAATCAGGTAACATGAAATTACCTATGGGTTGTACTTGGTGTCCCCATAAAATAGAATGTCGTAAAGATTCTAATGATGGTGAAGGTTTAAGAATATTTGAGTATGCTAAAGGTCCAGTATATTTTACAAAGTTAGTAAAAATTCCTAACGTAACAGAGATAACATAATGAATGGTAAAAAAGCAAAAAAAATAAGAAAGATGTCAGTTAAGTTTGTAATTGAATGGTTGCAAAGCATGTTAATTGATGAAGAAAAGAAAAAACTTTCAATTAAAAACTACAAAAAATACTTACCACAAGATACACATTTTTATGCTAATGGTAAGTGGATGATTTCAGCATATACTCCTAGGTGGTATGCTAAAAGAATAAAAAAATTATTAAAGTATAAAGAGTTAAATGATATTACATGGTCGGATATAGAAAGCCTAGGAAAATAAGACCTAAAGAAAAAGATGTTCCTAAAGGATATGATTCTAAGTGGGAGCATACTTTACACAGTGGCGTTTTAAAAAAGTGGGTTCATCATTCAGATAAAGTTTCTTATGTAGTAGAGCATTCATATGAACCAGACTTTACTAAAACACTAGGCACTAAAGAATATTTACTAGAAGCCAAAGGTAGATTCTGGGATTACAATGAATATAATAAATATGTATGGATAAGAAAAGCACTGAAGTCTACTCAAGAGTTAGTGTTTTTGTTTTCTAGTCCGTACTCGCCTATGCCACAAGCAAAAAAAAGAAAAGATGGAACAAAAAGAACTCACGCTGAGTGGGCAGAAAAAAATAATTTTAAATGGTTTAGTGAAGATACACTACCGGAGGAATGGAAATAATGAAATATAAATTTAAAGAAGATAGATATATTGAAGAACTAAAAGAATATATATTTGATACTTACGGGGAGCATTATGCCTCTGATAAATATCAAGCAACAGATGTAATTATAGATGCAGGTCATGGGTCTGGTTTTTGTATGGGTAATATAATGAAGTATGCAAAACGCTATGGAAATAAAGAAGGTTTCAATAGAAAAGATTTGATGAAAATATTACATTATGCTATAATAATGTTGCACATACATGACGCATCAACTAAATATTTAAGAACAGGAGAATTAGATGGTTGAAGATAAAATAGGAAAGAAACCATATTTGGGAATAGAAATAGATTACGATAAAGAAAAAACTTTTGATAAGTTTAGTTTAGATACACTCAGAGATAGATATTTCTGGGAAGGAGAGGAATATGCACAAGAAGCATTCGCAAGAGCCTCAGTATTCGGAGCCACCTTCAAAGGTGTCACAGATTATGAATTGGCTCAAAGACTTTATGATTACAGCTCCAATCGCTGGTTCATGTTTAGCACTCCTATACTTAGTAACGGGGGAACTAGCCGTGGGCTTCCTATTAGTTGCTTCCTCAATTATGTACCTGATAGTCGCCATGGGTTATCTGCTCATTTTGACGAGAACATTTGGTTGGCAAGTTCAGGTGGAGGCATTGGTGGATATTGGGGGGATATTAGGAGTAACGGTATATCTACTGCTCACGGTAGTAAGTCTACTGGTTCAATCCCCTTTATGCATGTTGTAGATTCTCAGATGTTAGCCTTTAATCAAGGTGTGACAAGACGAGGAAGCTATGCAGCATACATGGATGTAAGCCATCCAGAGATTGAGGAGTTTATAAACATGAGAAAAGAAAGTGGTGGAGATATTAATAGAAAGTGTTTAAATTTACACAACGGTATTAATATCTCTAACGCCTTCTTGGAAGCTATAAAAAATGATGAAGACTGGAGATTGATTGACCCCAAAACAAAAGAAGCAGTAAAGGTTTTAAACGCCAGAGATTTATGGTGGCAGATTATTAATGCTCGTGCAGAAACCGGAGAGCCTTACATGATAAATATTGATACATGTAATGAATATTTACCACAAGAACAAAAAGATTTAGGACTACAAGTAAATCAAAGTAATTTGTGTTCTGAAATAACATTAGCAACTGACGAAGAAAGAACAGCTGTCTGTTGTTTGTCTTCAGTAAACTTAGAACACTTTGATGATTGGTCCAAAGATGAAAATTTTATAAATGATTTAATAACAATGTTAGATAATGTAATCGAACATTATATAGAAAATGCTGTAGATACATCACAGCTAGGAGGATATAGTGCAAACTTTAAAAGATTCAAAAAGTATATTAGAAAAAACAAAAAGGGGTATGCAAAGTCTGCTTACTCAGCTTATAGAGAAAGGTCTCTTGGTCTGGGTGCGATGGGTTTCCATGCTTATCTCCAGTCTAAGCAAATTCCGTTTGAAAGCGTATTCGCTACTGGGTTTAACCACAAAGCCTTTAAGCATATTAAAAATAAAGCAAACAAATCTACCAAAAGACTTGCTGAAATGCGTGGGGAATGTCCTGATTTACATGGTTCAAATAAGCGTAATGCTCACCTTCTTGCTATTGCTCCTAATGCCTCTAGTGGTATTATTTGTAGTGGCACTAGTCCTTCTATTGAGCCTTATAGGGCTAACGCATATACACACAAGACTTTATCCGGAAGTTATCAAGTTAAGAACAAGTATCTTGAAACAATTTTAACAGCAAAAGGACTAAAGTTAAACGAAATTAACGACATTTGGAAAGACATTTCAGGTAAGGATGGTTCTGTTCAGCACTTAGATATATTAACTAAAGAACAAAAAGAAGTATTTAAAACTGCAAACGAGATAAATCAAATATGGGTTGTAGAACATGCCCATCAAAGACAACAATACATATGTCAGGCACAGTCTGTTAATTTATTTTTTACACTACCTAAAGCAACAGAGGACCAACAAGTGCATGACGAATATATGCAGTATGTAAATGATGTACATTGGTACGGCATGAATAAACTTAAATCTTTATATTACTTTAGGTCTAATGCTGCTAGAAATGTAGAGAATGTAAATGTAAAAGTTCCACGAATTAAATTAGATGATGTGGAATGTATTGCCTGTGAAGGTTAAGGAAAAATTATGAATAAAGAAAAATTATACGCTGCTTTATGCGATAGGTATAAAGCAAAACAATCAGAAGCTTTGTGTAATATTAACATATATTTTAGAGATGGTGTAGGCGTTGCTGACCATCCCAACGTAGTAGATACTGTTGATAAATTATTTGAAGAATACGCAGAGGCTACAGAAAATTTAAAAATATTAGAGGAGAGTAGAAATGAGTTTATTGGGTACTAGAGAATACTATAAACCGTTTGATAATCCATGGATGTTTGATTATTATGTATTACAAAATCAAATGCATTGGATGCCAGAATCGGTTGCCCTACATACAGATGTAAAAGATTGGCAAGATTTATCAGATACAGAAAAGAATTTATTAACACAAATATTTAGACTGTTTACTCAGTCAGATGTTGATGTTGCTTCAGGATATATAGACAAGTACATGCGTATCTTTAGAAAGCCTGAAGCTAGAATGATGATGTCTTCTTTTGCAAACATGGAATCTATTCATCAACATGCCTACAGCTTACTGCTTGATACAGTAGGAATGCCTGAGATAGAATACAAAGCTTTTTCTGATTATGAAGAGATGGCTGACAAGCATGATTATGTTGGTAACTTTAAACCAACTTTAAAAGATAAGAGAGCTATAGCTAAAACTTTAGCAGTCTATTCAGCTTTTACAGAAGGGCTACAATTATTTAGTAGCTTTGCAATCTTATTAAACTTCCCAAGGTTCGGTAAGATGAAAGGCATGGGACAGATAGTTACATATTCTATTCGTGATGAATCACTACATGTAGAAGCAATGACAAAACTATTTAGAGAGTTTATTAAAGAAAATGTAGATATATGGACAGATGATTTTAAGAAAGAAATATATGAAATCTGTCGAGAGATGGTTAAACTTGAGGATAAGTTTTTAGATTTAGTTTTTGAAATGGGAGACTTACAAGGATTAACTAAGAAAGATATGTATGCTTACAATAGATATATTGCAGACAGAAGATTACTTCAGCTTGGTCTTAAACCAAACTACAACCAAAAAGAAAATCCTTTAGGTTGGATAGATGAAGTAATGGGAGTAGAACATCAAAACTTCTTTGAAGGTCGAGCAACTACTTACATGAAAGCCGGACTAAGAGGAAGACAAGATAATATAACATACACAAATTTAAATGAAAATGAGTAAACAAAAATTTGACCCTAAAGAAATATTAAATTCTAAAAGAATTTTTAAATCAGCAACTCCCAAAGGAGATATTTCTTGGTATCTTAAATGGATAGGTAGTACATTTATTTTAACAGCCATGTCCATGCGAGGAGTTGAAGGTTTAGGTTTAATTGATTTATGCCTATCAATAATAGGTGTACTTCTATGGTTATGGGTTGGAATGTTATGGAAAGATAGAGCCTTAATTATATTAAATGCAGTTGGGGTATTTATTTTAGTAAAGAATTTATTAACAGAATATTTAATTTAAAGGAATAATAATGGCAAAGAAAGAAGAAGCAGTACTCGTAGGATATAAACTTCTTTATAATAGGTCGGGTAAATTAATCACTGAAAGAATATCAGTAGACATTAAAGAATTAGAACCTTACTTTAATAAAGAAGAGTTTGCTACATTACAAACTGTAGTAAGAGAATGTACACAAAGATTAGACTCCATACATCACTATATAGAATCTAATCTAAATGCAAGATTAATGAAAGATTAATTATTTATTTCAATCTTTACAGGTTTTTTATCGTCTGGAATTATTTTTTCCAGTTCTATACACAACAAACCATCACGAAGTATAGCTTTTTCTATAGCTATATCTTCTGCTAATTTAAAACTTCTAGTAAAAGAACGCATGGCTACTCCTTTATGGATATAGTCTTGTGTATCACTTTCACTTTCATATGAAATTTTTAAACTACCATCTTCTAAAACAATGTCTAAGTCATCTTTAGATAATCCTGCCAATGCCATTTCTATTGTGTATTTGTTACCATCCTTTACAATGTTGTAAGGTGGGTACGAAGTTTTTTGATATAAGTCTTGATGCTCTGCTATTGATTTAAACAGTCTGTCAAAACCTACTATTGACGGATGTGAAAACATCCTTGGAAATAAGTCGTTCATTTTTTACTCCTTTTTAAGCAAGTTATTTCAGGCACACATTATGTCATGCCATATTATTATTATATAGTCTACTGCTATTTTGTCAAGTTTTTAGGAAAATAAATTGTAATTGGTTCTGACTTTCCTTTAACCATTATACTGTCTATTTTTTCATACTCAAAAGAATCACCTGCTAGTTCTTTAGTGTACTCAGAAATAATAATCTTCCATTGTTTGTAATCATTTCTACCAGCAGTTGCTTCAAGTCTTGCACTCAAGTTCACAGCATCGCCTACTACTGAGTAATCAAATCTAGTTTCACTTCCCATATTTCCCACAATACAAATTCCGGAGTTCACTCCAGTCCCTACATTAATAGGTGGTAAGTCTAGTCCTTCTTCTTTAAATTGTTTGTTTAGTTCTACTGTTGCTTGTTCTATTTCTATCGCAGATTTAATCGCTAACTCTGCATGATTCTCGCATGGCAAAGGTGCATTCCAAAATGCCATGATACAATCACCCATATACTTATCTATGGTTCCACCATTAGCTAGTATAATTTTTGTCATCTTATCTAAGTAAGTATTGATAAGTTCTACTAGACCTTCAGGGTCATCATTATTCTTAAATACTTCTGAGACAGGAGTAAAGCCCATAATGTCAGTGAACAAGAACGTCATTTCTTTTCTTTCTCCACCTAGCTTAAGAAGCTCTGGATTTTTTTGTAGCATAGCCACCATGTCTGGAGATAGGTAAGTTCCAAATTGTTTTTTAATCTGCTGTCTAAGTTTGAACTGAGTTCTAAAGTTTAAATAGAATTGTTGAGCAGCTATAACAAACATACTTATCAAACTCCAAGTAACATCTATTAGATATCCTATAGAAATAAAGTAATATCCTAAGTAGGCTACACCGGACATTGTAGTTGCTGCCAGTATGATTCCCCATGTAATACCAAAAAAATTGATTAGAAAGGCAATGAGGAGACCAGAGACTATTAATAAAGATAGCTCAACAAACAATCTATAGTCTGGGATTTGAGGAGACTCAACTAAAATACTTTCAGCAAGAGCAGCCTGTATCTTGTGAGGTTCTAATAGTCCGTTTGGTGTAGCTAATTGAGGCATTACTCCTGCTGCAGTTACTCCAACAAATACAAACCTACCCTCTATGTCTCTTACTTCCATATCTGATAAAGAAGTTTGAGGAGTATCAATCCAACTAATCCATTTCCTACCCATACTATCTGTATTTATTTCTGGTAGACCTCTGACTCTTATTTGTTCTATTCCATTTTCATTTGTTTTTATTTGATAGGTTGAGGAATCTACTAAAGTTTTTAATACTTCAGTACCAAAAGCAGCCACCCAACCATTAGGTGTTTGTTGCAATAGAGGTAATCTTCTAACAAGGTTATCTACATCTACTGGAGCAGATACTGCGCCTTGTGCTGCAGAACTATAAAGCCCGTAGCTTTAGGTAAGACTACATCTGGACCAAGTATAACTGTACCGTGTGTCTTTGGATAATCTCCATTATTAAATTCAGGCATAGCTAATACACTAGGAGAATAACTTAAAGCTTTATTAAAATCTTTATCGCCACCGAATCTATCTGGTTGAGGAAATAAAATAACCCAGCCAACTCCTGTAGCTCCATGATTTATTAAATCAACATGTATGTCAGCAAGTTCTTGTCGGGGAAAAGGATAACCACCTCTTTCTTGTACATCTTCTTCTGTTATATTAAGAATAACAAAATGTCCAGAAGGCTCTGGAGTTTCTACAAAGGTATCAAAGGTTTTTAATCTTAGTATTTCTAAAGGTACAGAATTAAAAAGTAAAGGTACGATTAGTAGGGCTAGTAAAGGTATTGACCACTTCATATTAACTACTCTGTTTAATTGTTATCTTAGAAGAGCTACCACCATTAACAATAATCTGTGTACTCTTACCGTTCTGTACAAGTATTACTGTATAAGAACTACCTTTATCTAAATCAATTCTTACAGTATCTTCTAAGGCTTTGTAGAAAGTTAAAGTATTATCAGTAGTAAAAGTATTGATTTGTGTTTCAGCATCGAAACCAAATGAAGTTCCTTTTAAATCTAAGTCAGCCTTTAATAAAGTTTCTGTTTGGTCCAGCTCATTGATATCCTCAATAATATTTAAAAGGTCTTCAAGAAAATTTACATCAAGATAATTTATATCAAGCTCATTAAATTCTAAATCATCTTGAGCTAAGTAGTCTATATCTAAGTCTTCAAATTCTAAGTAGTCTACATCTAATATATTATTACTACCGGTGTCTGTTGTTGTTTCAGTTAAACTTATTTCTTCTTTCGGTGGATTAACAATTAACATGTTGTCAATCAACTGCGTAGTAATATCGAGTATAACTGGCTTAGATGGTTCAGTCTCAAACATAGAAACTGTAGTAGCTTGGAAGGGCTGATTGAGTACTACCTCACCTGCAGCAGTAGCTACAAGTATTTCTCCACTTGGAGTACCATCATCTTTAGGTAGTAATATAATAAGAGATTCACCTAGTTCATTTACGGTTAAAGTAAAATCCGTGCCACGAATTGACACATTAGCACTTGGTGGTGTCCTAATAGCAATGTTTTCTTTATTGATGTTGTTTAGTTTACCAGTAATAAACCTAGCAGTTCCACTAGTAAAATTAAGAGCCATCTTAGATTTAGATGGATTAGGGTCATAAATAAATTCATCTATGAGCAATTCAGAATGCTCGGTCAGACGAACTTGGGTATCATTAAGGAAGGTAATACCCATCCTACC
>VTLG01000746.1_pt1 | contig 33620 bp, 35 predicted proteins | sample 4694571 | NCBI WGS metagenome assembly VTLG01 (sample SAMN12604809, study PRJNA352737) | marine metagenome | biome: ENVO:00000447; feature: ENVO:00000209|ENVO:00000569|ENVO:01000036; material: ENVO:00002151; isolation source: viral sequences binned using virsorter ...
CCTCTCTACGTTTGAATAATGTATGGCTTATTGTTCCATAACGTACTAGCTTTGACACGTACCATTGCATGCTTCTTAGCATCCTTGCCAGTAGTATTAGGAACGGTGAGTACAACATTACGTCCTTCTCTAAACGCACGTTGTTGGTTTAATGTTCTCTCCATACTAGAACATTGTCTTCTAACAGCCTTAGTAGTGTTTTTTGCAACATTACGTCCTTGGCCTTTAGAAATGTATTGGGGTCTTGATTTCTTTTTACCCATTCGTTTTCCTTTTCAAAAAAGTTAAAGATATGCCAGCCTACTCGATCTAAAAAACGTTGTCAAATAATATTATTACACCGTTACGTTGCATCAGTGAAGTCTTTTGTTACACTGATACAACACAAGACAACCTAAAGAAAATGTTGAGCAATATCAAAGGCTAACTCCATAAAATGGAGAACGATCTCTACAATTAACAAGCATACAATAATGGTTTCAATGCTGACAATTTTATTAGCTGACAACTTAGCTGACAACTTATTCGCTGACAATTTCATTGCTGACAATTTCCTCTAAATCATCGACTGACAATCCCTCAGTTAAGTATGAGCAATCGATGTGCTGATCGGCATGAAACTCTTTTACACTGCCATCATCATTCAACAATGGATCATCTGTCTCCTCATCAATCAAATAGAATGTAACGTCCCAAACAAGGACAGAATACTCTTTATCTTTATCTGACATCTTCTTTCTCCTATTGTATTCTTGTAACATAATGTTTAAAGTTATTGTTTAAAATATCTGTCGCTTCATCTTCTGACATTTTATTAAAGCTTGGACGACCAGATATAAACACTAACGCTTCCGCTACAGTAGCAAAACTTAACACTGTATTGTCAACACAATCAACGTATCTTAGTTTCGTTCCTGTATCTGAATTTCTGTGTAATTCATACATTCTTTTCTTCCTCCTGTTCCCAAGCCTCATTGACATCTTTTGTTGCAGGATTATCTGCTTTGTACCTACCGCCTTTTGTTCTAGCACGTTTACGCTTACGTTTAGGTTTGTCTTCTGATTCAAACTCTAAAACGAATACGCTGGAACACAAGTCTCTAAATGTTTTAACGTCACTCAGTTTCATCTTCTTTCTCCTCTTTCCAAGCCCATAGTCTCATACTGAAACCATTTTCTTCGGTTGACCACTTAAACTCCCAAGAACCACCAAAATGTCTTACAAGGATCTGTTGCAAGTCATTTCTAAATTCTTTGGGACACAACGTTGTATCCTCATCATCCTCAGTGCATTGTTTCATCACTATCATCCTTTTCTTCTTTTAAATCTGATAAGCCTTTACCCCACTCTTCATCGTCTGGTACAATCTCACAAGTCGCTTGTGCAAAATGTTGAAGCTCTTCCAACAAAAAGGTTAATCCAATCATCGGAGAAGGTGCGTTATACATAGTTGTTGTGTATAGAGCGTGTATTGCTCCTCTAAGCATGGATTGAGGGTCATTCTGACACTCTTCATCCAAATCTCTTATGACATCTATAACAGCCCTAAAACTGTCTATCATAATATCTTGTTCTTTTTTAGTAGTCATAGCTTAACTCCGTCCACCAAATAGGTTTGTCACTGTAACGCCACGTTGCAATACTACGCTTCGCACCTTTATAGTAATTACGGTACGCTGTTACAGTGTCCTCATGTTTGTATTCATCTGGCATACATTGTGGTGGTGGTACAAAGTCTTTTATTGAAGACCAATCTACTGGTTCAATGCTTTCTGGAGCCGCTAGAAGCCAAGGTATCAATCTTGCAGTCTTATGTTCTTTGTGGTAACGTAAAGTATATTCTTCACATAGTTGTACAAATAACATGTAAGTCCAATCATATGCTTCTTTGTTAGAACGTACCCATACAGCAGATGGATGATTCTTGTGTGTTGCCTTGTATAAGCCCATGCTATCTGCATACTCGTCACCATCTAATACTCTGTGAGCAGTAGACAGTAACTGAGCAGTCTCTAGTATCATCTTGACAACGTGTTTATCACAGTGATCTTTCGCTGTTTGACGAAAAGATTTATCGAGATAGAAGATATTCATATCACACCTTTCTCTTTTAAGTCTCGCATTGCATGATACATACGCCATTTTGCATCCATAAGTTTTCTGTAATCTGACAAGAACATATCTCCATCCATTTGCATTAAATTGTCAAGAGGATCATTAAGAAGATCATGTAGTTTTACTATAAACTCTGATGAAGTAATATGCTCGTCACCTTTCCAATGTATTGGTGTAGCCTTAGTTTGTTTTATTGCACTCATATCGCTACATCCATTTTTACACCACGACACTTTATCCATTGCATTGTATCAAGATTAACATTACGATAGCCTTTTGTAGCTGGCTCCCACACAGTAAGATATTCTGGTGAAGTAAAAGAGTTACCACCTTTAAAATGTTTTGTTACACCAAGCCGACAAGTCATCACTCTTTCAACACCATCTAGTTTAATAAATTTAACAGTAAAGAAACGTGAGCCAACTGTGTTAGCAATGTTTCGTTTAAAGTGTGTATGTTCATCTAATTGTTTTATGTAACGATTGTTAAAGTAGTATGGTCGATTTCGCATTAATTTGTTCCTTTCCTAAAAAAAATGCTTGACAAGTTGAAATTGAGAGGAGTATACAGAGTAACAGTTTGCATGTCAACTATTAAATAGTCAAAGAGAAAAGGGACAGAAAATGACAGAGTTCAGCCAAACATTTGCAATGCCCAACAAAGCGTGTTCAGAAATAAAACCAATTAGATTATTTATGGAAAGATATATTAATCCAATAAAAGATAAAGTAATAGTAGATCCATTTGCTAGAAATTGTAAACTTGGAACTATAACAAATGATCTTAATCCGAACACTGAGGCAATGCACAATATGAGAGCAGAAGATTTCTTAGATATGATGCAAGAGCGCAACGTACAAGCTGATGTTGTAATATATGATCCACCATACAGTGTAAGACAAGTTAGTGAATGTTTTACTGAAGTCGGTATCAAAGCAACACAACAAGATACTCAAGCTACATTCTATACAAAGATAAAAGATCGTATACGTCCTATAGTAAGACAAGGTGGTATGGTGTTATCATTTGGATGGAACAGTATGGGAGTTGGTAAGAAGGGTTTTCAGTACGAGGAGATAATGTTAGTGACACATGGTGGTGTACACAACGACACTATATGTGTAGCACAAAGGAAGGTATGATGACAACATATACATTAGACATAGAAACAGACAGTCTTGATGCCAAAGTCATATGGTGTGTTTGTGTTAAGACATTAGGTGACAATGAGTGGGTGGTTGCAACTAAACCAGAAGATCTATCATTCATAAAGAAGACTGATATTATTATAACACACAATGGCATAGAGTTCGATATACCTATTCTTAACAGATTATGGGGTACTGGTATAATGTTGTCTCAGGTACGTGACACGTTAATACTATCACGTTTGTTTAATCCTAACAGAGAAGGAGGACATTCGTTAGGTCAATGGGGAAAGCGTCTTGCGTTTGACAAGTTAGGTTTTTCAGACTTCGATCAGTATTCAGAGGAGATGGTGAGGTACTGTAAACGTGACGTTGCACTGACAGAAAAGCTTTACTTGCATCTCAGACGCGAAGGCTCTGAGTTTTCTGACAAATCTATATTGCTAGAACATGAGATAGCACACATAATTAACTTACAATCTAAGCATGGTTTCTATCTTGATAGAGAGAAGGCTAACAATTTGTTTGAAGAAACTTACTACAAGGCCAAGCTGATAGAACGTGAGATAAAGCAAGAGTTTAAACCAAAGCCTAGATTTGTACGTGAGGTTGTACCAAAGATAAAGAAGGATGGTACAATGTCTACTGTAGGTTTAAATACATTTGACAATCCTTGTGAGACTGTAGGAGGTGCGTTGTCTTTGATTAAGTTTGAAGAATTTAATCTTGCAAGCCCTAAACAGATCATTGAAAGACTAGACTCTTGTGGATGGAATCCTGTGATGTTTACACCAAAAGGTTCGCCTAAGATATGTGAAAGTAATCTTGAAACAATATCTGACAATGCACCAGAATCAGCTAAGAAGTTAGCAGAGTGGAAGATGCTAGAATCACGTTGGAAGACTGTAGAGAGTTGGCTAAAGTTTTGTGGAACTGACAATCGTATTCACGGCAAAGTCTTCACACTTGGCGCAGTGACAGGACGTATGACACACTTTGATCCTAACATGGCTAACGTTGTGTCCTCTGAGAAACCCTACGGACGCGAATGCCGTGAGTGTTTTACTGTTGAAGATGCTGACAATTATAGTATCGTTGGTATGGACGCTAAAGGCTTGGAACTTAGGATGTTGGCACATTACATGAATGATGAGAACTACACAGACATTGTGTTGCATGGTGATCCTCACACTGCTAATCAGAAAGCCGCTGGATTGAATACAAGATCACAAGCTAAGACTTTTATCTATGCTTTCTTGTATGGTGCTGGTGTAGAAAAACTAGGCACAGTAGTAAACGGTACAGCTAGAGATGGCGCACAGTTAAAGAGACAGTTTCTAAGTAACATACCTTCACTGCAAAAGCTGATGAACAGAGTGCAGAGAGCATCAGAGAAAGGTAACGTTAAAGGACTAGACGGTAGAAGAATACTGATAAGACATCAACATGCAGCATTGAACACACTGTTGCAAGGTGCTGGAGCTATCTCCTGCAAGCAATGGAGTATATGTATGCACCGTTACATTAAACTTCATAAGTTAGATGCTCGACTTGTCAACACAATACATGATGAGTTACAATACGAGGTACACAATCGTGATGTAGACAAGATGATTGAAGGTGCTGACAAAATGATGCAAGAGGCTGGAAGGCTTCTTGGTGTAAGATTAGAACTTAACGCAGACGCAAAGGTAGGTAAGACATGGGCAAGTACGCATTAGAACTAAAACACGGAGAAGAAGCAGAAGAAACATTTGCTGAATTGGCAGAACTTAATGGATACCACATAGAGGAATCAACAAACTACAGTAACATAGTAGAACACATTGATTTCTATCTTGTATCTAAAAGAGGTTTAGATGATTTCTCTGTAGACGTAAAAGCAAGAAAGAAATCTAGACGAAACAATACATGGTACGATGATCAAATGGTATGGGTAGAGTTTCATAATGTTGCTGGCAAGAACGGCTGGTTGTATGGAGAAGCTGACAAGATAGCGTTTGAAAGAAAGAATGATTTTGTAATAGTTGACAGAGTGGATCTGACAAAATTCTGTGAGAAAGCTGTCGCTCCTATTTTTGTTAAGAATGTTAACGAAGCTCTCTACAAAATATACAGACGCAAAACTCGTAAAGATGTTATCAGCATGGTTTTAATGACTGACATTGTTGATGATATAGAAAATATTATTTATTGGAATAAAGTTGTTGACAATAAAAACAAAGTGTAGTAAGCTATTAAAATCTGAAACATAGATAACATGGAAGGATAAATCTATGATTGTACGAGGAACGGCTCAGTGGGCCTCAGTCTTTGACGTAAATGATTTGTCAGGTAAGTATCAGGTTGATATTTGTAATCTTGACAAACAAACTGTTAAAGATCTGGAAAAGCATGGTCTTACCATAAAAAGAGGTAAAGACGATAAGAAAGAGTACGGTTCGTATATTACAGCTAAAGCTAGTAAGTACGCTCCGAAGGTGTTGGACAATAATGCTGAACCTATGGACGGTTCTGTTCTTATTGGTAATGGATCTAAGATTAAGGCATCTATTAGTCCTTATTCTTGGACGTTTAAAGGGAAGTCAGGTGTTAGTGCTTCTCTAAATTCCTTAATGGTTCTCAAGCTTGTATCTTATTCTGGTGGTGGTGCTGATGTACTAGAGCCAGAAGAGGTAGATGATATAGCGTTTGAATCTGGGGAGAATGATGAAGAGCTTTGAGGGTTTATAAGTTCTGATCTTTCGAAAAGTAGGTAGGGATAGTTAATAGGATCTATCGGTGCTAGAGCGAGGGGTAGTTGGGGCTACTAGCACATATAATTCACAAGAGGTAAACATGGCAGACATCGTTACACTAATACCAGACATACACAAGCTTCTAGAAGAAGGCAAAGATGGCATTAACGAGAAGCATTTAAAAGAGTTCTTTAATGCTTTACGTGAAGACATAGGTATCTTTCTTTCTACTGAGAAGAGAGAGAACAAAGGTAAATTACGTATGTCCTCTATTGGTAAGAAAGATCGTAAGCTGTGGTATGACATCAACAAGGGAACACAGAAAGAACTAGACGCACAGACTAAGCTGAAGTTCTTCTTTGGTAACCTTGTTGAGTCTTTTCTGTTATTTCTTGTTCAGGAATCAGGTCATCTTGTAACAGATAGACAAAAAGAAGTAGTGGTGAATGGTATCAAAGGACACATTGACTGCAAGATAGACGGTATTCTAGTAGATGTTAAATCTGCTTCTGACTTTGGCTTTAAGAAATTTAAAGACAACACGCTATACATTGACGATCCTTTTGGTTACGTTGCACAGCTAAGTGGTTACATTCAAGCAGAAGATGGTGAGAATGGTTACTTTCTTGCATACAATAAAAGCAATGCAGATATGACAATGTTGGAGCTAGACGAACTAACAATGATAGATGCAGGGAAAAGAGTTAACGATCTAAAGAAACTGGTAAAGAGCAAGAAGATTCCAGAAAAGTGTTATGATGATCGTCCAGACGGAAAGCAAGGAAACAGAATACTTGACAAAAACTGTTTCTTTTGCGACTATAAGATTGAGTGTTGGCAGGACGCTAACGATGGAGAGGGCTTGAGAGCATTCTCGTATGCTAACGGGCCAGTGTATTTCACACACATAGAAAAGGAACCTAGAGTTGAAGAACTGTTAATCTGATGACAAGAGTTGAAAGGGAACAAGACTTAACGTGGTATATAAAGTGGGCTTCATCAATCGTATTGATGTTAGGCATGACACTTACAAGCCAAAACATATTTCCTTACAATCTTTACTTTCACCTGCTAGGCACATTAGGTTGGACTTACGTTTCTATAGTGTGGAATGATAGAGCTTTACTTGTTATTAATAGTGTGGCTCTATCCATATTTATTAACGGTATACTTTCAGCAACGGTGAAAACAAATGGCATATAGAAAGACACATCAACCTTGTAACGAATGCGGAAGCAGCGATGCTCTTGTTGTTAACGAAGACGGAAGCACTAAATGTTTCTCCTGTGATAAGTTTCATCCACCTTTAGATGAGATATATGAAGAAGAAGAAGAGGAGGATGCAGAGATGGAACATACTCCTATGAAGCCTAATTTACTTAATCGTGGTGATATAGTTGCTCTACCAGAGCGTAACATATCTTTAGATACTTGTGAGACATATGGTGTTACAGTTACTACCAACAGGTTTAAGCACTACTATCCTTACTATAACGAAGAAGGTGAGTTGGTAGCGAATAAGATTAGATTAACAGATATGGAAGGTGGCAAGAGTTTCGCTACAAACGGTGAGTGGGAAGAAGCCACACTGTTTGGTCAGAACACTTGTAGAAAGCAAGGTAAGTACATCACACTGTGTGAAGGAGAACTAGACGCTCTCTCAGCCTATCAGATGATGGGTTCTAAGTGGCCTGTTGTCTCTATTAAGAATGGTGCTGGTAGTGCAATAAAAGATATAGAGAAGTCTTTTGAGTTTCTCATGGGCTTTGATAACATAGTGATATGTTTTGATAGTGACAAAGTTGGTAAAGCCGCTTCCAAGAAGGTGGCAGAGCTACTAGCACCTAAAGCTAAAGTAATGAAGCTCAAGCTAAAAGATGCTAACGACTATCTGATGCTCAACAAGATTGATGAGTTTATGAACTGTTGGTGGTCTGCAGAGAGATACACACCAGACGGCATCATTGCAGGTGTAGACTTGTGGGATAAATTAAAAGAAGGTCCAGCAAAGACTGCAGTTAATTACCCATACAAAGGTATGGACAAAATGACCTTTGGTATTCGTATGGGTGAGTTAATTACAGTCTGCGCTGGTACAGGCATAGGTAAGAGTAGCTTTCTTAGAGAAATCATAGAACACATCTACAAGAACACAGAAGATAACATTGGTATGATGTTCATGGAAGAAAGTGTGCGTAACACAGCCGAAGCCATGATGAGCCTTGAGCTAGGCAAGCAGTTACACCTACCAAACACTAAGTTTACTGATGAAGAGTACGAGAAAGCCTATAAAGACACTGTGGGGTCTGGTCGTTACTACTTCTTTGATCACTTTGGCTCTAACAGCATCGACAACATACTGGCTCGTATTCGTTACTTTGCTAAAGCTGTGAAGTGTAAATATATAGTCTTAGATCATATCAGTATTCTTGTAAGCTCACAGGAACACAGCTTTGATGAGCGTAGAACAATAGATGAGTGTATGACTAAACTTAGAACTCTTGTGCAAGAGCTTGATATATGTCTTATAACTGTATCACATCTACGTAGGCCATCTAGCGGATCACATGAGGAAGGACTTAACACATCATTATCTGATCTTAGAGGATCTGCAAGTATAGGGCAACTAAGCGACATAGTGATTGGCTTAGAACGTAACGGTCAAGCAGATGATATTATAGAAAGACATACAACTTACGTTAGAGTAATCAAAAACAGGTTCTCTGGTCTTACAGGACTGTGTGCTAAGTTGTATTACGACTTTGAAGATGGTCGCATGAGAGAACGTGATCTTGAACTTGATGCAGAAGGAGATGAACATGATGAAGATTTGTAGTGTTGTTGCATTAGTATTACTGACGGGCTGTTCTGCTGGATGGAACCAAGCTCATAACAATGGTGGTGGTTATGTGTACGTGGGTTGTCACGTTATACACACAACACCTGTAGATTGTTATCCTGCACCTGATAAGTGTGCGTATGCTTTTGGCCCAGAAGGTGATAAGAAAGTAGGACAGAAGATATACTTTAAACAGGTGGACAAGTATGGTAAGGTAGGTATGCCTATGACCGCTAGACCTTGTAAAGAAGGTGAGTAATGCCTTTTATATCTATTTACAAGCTAAGTGACGCTGACATAGCTGACAACAAAAACGTGTTATTTGTGTATGCTGATCATCGTAAGCGGATAGGCGATCCTGATGTTAATCACAGGTTCAGAGACATGGCTAATGCTTTACCGCTTGTTATAAAGAAACACGGTGGAATATCTCCAGAATCTTTTTGGAAGGACTCAGAGTTAGATGCTTTTAAGAATGAGTTTACGAACTCGTATGATAAGATTATAAAGGTTCTAGGTGGAAACCATGAGAGAGTGTACGGTGTCCTCTGCAGAGAGTCATTAGATCACGATGACTTCTCCATAGATAGAATAAAAGAACACTCTGTTGAGGTGTACAAGCATGTAGCTTTTACGTTGTCAAGATTTCACACACGCTATAGCCCCATCAAATTAGAGGGACTTTAAAACATGAAACACGAAATGCACCACATGATACTACATCACAATACGTGGAATTTTCGTGTTCAAATTCCAGAAGATGTTAAACATCATTTTAATGGTCAAAGTGCGATAGTTAAAACTACAGGAATGAAAGAGTCACAGATAGAACAAGCTCAGTCAGTGCGTAATCGTTTATTAGATGATTGGAAAGTAACACTAGATCGTTTACGTACTTTTCAAGATATTGCTCCAGAATTTATTACTGATTTAGATTATCAAGAAGAAATAAGTTTTCCAACGTTAGGTTTACGAGTTAGAGGTAATAGTGATGGAACTGCTAGTTGGATGATTTGTAAGAAGATGAAGGGCGTTGCAAACCCTTTACGTAGAAAGTTAGGCACATGGCCTGACATGTCTCTTAAAGAAGCTGAAGAAAAATGTAGTGTCTACAGAGAATTAATAGACGAAGGTATTTATCCAGAAGATTATGAAGCTGAACAAGCAGAATTAAAGAATGCAAACAAGTACCTTATTCTTCGTAACGGATATTGGCATTTTGCTAAACGTGTATCAGGTACACATAAAGAAGAACGTGTCAGCCTCAAAACTAAAGATATAAACAAAGCTCGTAAACTTCGTGATCAAATTTTAGAAAATAGAGATGAAGATAGTGTATATCTTAATCTTAAAATAAACGAAAATTCTAGCACTGATTTTAGTCCTAGAAGAATGGGAGACATTACAGAACACAAAGCAGAAGTATGGCTGCTAGAGCAAGGTTACGAAGTGTTTCGTAACATAAGTGCGACAGGGCCAGCAGATATTGTTATTTTTGACTCAGAAACTGGAGAACATACTAAGATAGATATTAAAAGTAACGAAAATTCTACACAAAAAATTAAACAAAAAGAACTAAACATTAAATTATTAGTCTATGATAAAAAAAATAATACATTTAAATTTAAAAGGTAACTATGAAACGATTTAGATCAAATTTTGAGACTAACTTTGCAAGGTTTCTCAAAGACAACAAGATTAGATACGAGTACGAAACAAAGAAGATAAAATATATTCCTAAAGAACGTACTTACAACCCTGACTTCTACTTAGTAGACTACGACATTATAATAGAAACTAAGGGACGTTTAACTATGGATGATAGGGCGAAGCATATGCGTATCAAGGAACAACATCCTGATCTTGACATTCGATTTATTTTTCAAAGATGCAAAGAAAAGCTTTACAAAGGTTCAAAAACAACGTATGCTGATTGGTGTGACAAACACGGATTCAAGTATGCCGAAGGAGAGATACCAAAGAAATGGATGAAAACGAATTAAACGAGATACTTCAAGAAGAACGTAAGCTACTCAAGGACAACAGAGTGTACCTTGTGCTTGAACTTAACGAAGAAGACCCTACAACGTTCTCTATGTTCTGTCTTGATACAACTTCAGATGATCCACAAAAAGAGCCTAATGTTTGTCAAGTTATAGGCAGAGGTCTTACAGATATTATTAGCAATGACTTAGAGGGCTTACTTGATCTTGGTCACGAAGGAATAGAACGAGACAAGAAAGGTGTAGAAGACAACGTTATAAATTTAGATAGTTATAGGAAGAAAGAAGAGGAAGACACTACACAGATAACGTTTTCTTTTGAAGACGGAGACAAAGATGAGTGAAGATCCAGTTAATAGTCCGTCACACTATAATATGCTTGACATAGAAGCTATCGATCTGATAGAAATGTCTATGACTAAAGACGAGTTTCAAGGCTATCTTAAAGGCAACGCTTTGAAGTACATCATTAGATACAAACACAAAGGACAACCCAAACAAGATATAGCGAAAGGGCTATGGTACTTAAAGAAGTTAGAAGGAAAGATTGATGAGTGAGCTACCTACAGATTATCAAAAGTTTATACACAAGAGCCGTTATGCTCGTTGGATTGATGAAGAAAACCGAAGAGAGACATGGAACGAGACAGTCTCTAGGTTCTTTAACTTTATGGTTGATCATGTAAAGTATACCACAGACGTAGACTTGTCAAAGAATGACACTATCAAGCAAGTCAAGCAAGCTATACTAGAGTTACAAGTTATGCCATCTATGCGATCTCTTATGACTGCAGGACCAGCTTTAAAGAGAGAGAACATTGCAGGATACAACTGCTCCTACATACCTATAGATAATCCTAAGTCTTTTGATGAAGTGTTATACATACTTATGAATGGTACAGGAGTAGGTTTTTCTGTAGAAAGACAGTACATTAACAACCTGCCTACAATACCTGATCAACCATTCGAAGACACAGAAGACGTTATTAGTGTAGCTGACTCCAAGGAAGGTTGGGCAAGAAGCTTTAAAGATTTGATTGGTTATCTCTACAGTAACAGAGTACCAAAGCTGGACTTCTCTAAGATCAGACCTGCAGGAGAACGCTTGAAGACCTTTGGTGGTCGTGCCTCTGGTCCTCAACCGCTACAAGACTTGTTTGAGTTTACTACAGGAGTGTTCAAGAATGCACAAGGAAGAAAACTCTCGTCTATTGAGTGTCACGATATTGTATGTAAAACAGGTGAGGTCGTGGTTGTTGGAGGTGTTAGGCGTTCTGCTCTTTTGTCTCTCAGTAATCTTACTGATGATCGTATGCGTTCTGCTAAGTCTGGTGATTGGTGGCATATGTACCCTCATAGGGCTTTGGCAAATAACTCAGTTGCATATACAGAAACTCCTAATCCGTCCTCGTTTATGAAAGAGTGGCTTGCGTTATATGAGAGCAAGTCTGGAGAACGTGGCATCTTTAACAGAGTAGCTGCAAATGCTAAAGCAACAAGCAATGGTCGTAGACAAGAACACGGTGACTTCGGAACTAATCCGTGCAGTGAGATAATATTGCGACCTAATCAATTTTGTAATCTGTCTGAGGTTGTATGCAGATCAAGTGATACAGTAAAGATACTGCAAAGAAAAGCAGAGCTTGCTTCTATACTTGGTACATTACAAGCTACACTTACAGACTTTAAATATCTTAGAACACGCTGGCGTAGTAACACCGAAGAGGAACGGTTGCTTGGCGTGTCTTTGACGGGAATCATGGACTGTGCTGTCTTACATAGATCTGATTCCGACAAGACGCTAAAGCTGTTAAAAGATACAGTTATAGCTACTAACAAGAAGTGGGCTGATCTCCTTGGCATTCCTCAGTCAACAGCTACAACTTGTGTTAAGCCATCTGGTACTGTTAGCCAGCTAACTGACTCTGCCAGTGGTATTCATGCTCGACACGCACCGTATTATGTAAGAACTGTGCGTGGGGATGTGAAGGATTCTCTAACTCAATTTCTAATGAATCAGAACATTCCAAATGAACCAGACTTCAACAATCCTAGCAATACGGTGGTTTTTTCCTTTCCTTTCAAATCACCTGATGCTGCAATCTGTCGGACTGATATGAAGGCTCTGGAACAACTGCACGTATGGAAACGCTTTAGTGACCATTGGTGCGAACATAAACCTTCTGTTACGGTAAGTGTCAAAGAGCATGAATGGGTTGAGGTTGGAAACTGGTGCTACTCAAATTTTGATAGCTTGAGTGGTATCAGTTTTCTTCCATTCTCTGATCACAGCTACAGGCAAGCACCGTACCAAGATAGCACAAAACAAGAATACAAGAAGCTTTGTGCTGCTATGCCTGATACTATTGATTGGAAAGAGTTCGATAATTATGAGAAAGAGGATAACACAAAAGCCTCACAAGAGTTAGCTTGTAGTGCAGGAGTTTGTGAAGTAGTAGACATATGAGTAATGACAGACAATCAATAAAATTATCTAACGTTGGCGTAGAACTAAAAAAAGACGGTAATGTTGAACTGGTTTACAGTCACATTACCGCCAATGAGTTTAAGAAAACAATGGATTCGAAGTTTCCTTCTTATGAGAATACAGAGCTTCTTTTCGGGTTTATAAAACGTTTAGAGAATGTAACAAGAGATTACAGAGAAACTATAAGTAAACTCTTCTAATAGGTCTAAAATAGGCTAAATCCTTTATACAGTGTTTTAAGAGTGTTACAGAGAATCTCAATGTTCTGAGGTATGTTAGGTTATAAGACAGTGTTACTTGCTCTGTAACGTCAAATACAGGGACGTTTTTCTTTCAAGACTTCTGTTTTTTCATATTATTACGCTGAACACCCTTAGATTTCTCAAAACTACGCATTCCACCTAGTCCTAACAAGGACATCGTAAGAGTCATAAGACCTTCTGTTTCAATTATAGGTAATACTACATCTAAACCTGACACAGCCATTCCCCACACAGCTACAGGCTGAAACACAAACTGCCAACCTAGACCAAAGGCGCATATCCACATGATAGCTGGCCTAGCTCCTGCAACAAACAGGCTAGGATGAGCAGCTTGAACCTTGTTTGTTTCTATTTGTGCAAGGTTAGCTTTGTTGAAGGCGCTTGTTAACTCCTTCTCCATTTCAAGCTTGGCTTTTTGTGCAGCATTTTTGTCAGGTACAACACGATCCAGTATAGTAGATGCTACTGGTAACAGAGAGCTTAGTATGCCTATCATTTATAATCCTATTCTTTTATAAAATTCTTCTTCGCTAGTATCGCCCTTGTCGATATTGCCTTCCTGTTCAATACTTATAGTAGGATCTTGTTCAAGATCATCAATATCAATTTCATCATCACCTAAAGTTCTTTGCCTTGTTAAACCAAAAGGAATGACTGATCCACCAAACACATCTTCATCTTCAAAAACAGATAGTTCTCCTTCAGTAATATCTTTAGGCTCGTTAAATCCTAGAAGAGGTACTGTTGTATCTGTAAAAGGAATATCTAGACCTTCTTCTTGAAGATACCTAACATTGAAAAAAGATCTTAAAAACTTTACAATTTCATTTGGATTTGGATCGTAGTTTCTAGAGTTTTCTTTATCTGGATCATAGGTGACTGCTCTTGAAAACGCAGGTTTTGTCATTATACCTAGTATCTTTGAAACAAAATTTCTTTCATCTTTTATAGGTTTGTTGTCTATTATTAAACCAAGATTTCGAATAAAATCAGGATCAGACATAATTGTATGAAGCATTATATGTTTTGATCTTTGTTGCTCTCTTACAATTTGTTCTGTTGCTAAATATCTCCAACTAACAACTCCGCGCATACCAGAATATATTCTTGACAAAGCTGCAGACGTTGTTAACGCTCTAGGTATGCTGCTAAAGTCTCCTGATACTAAATCTGGAACTTCGCCTTTTATAGCTATAAGATTATCAAACATCATTTCTAAATCTGAAACAAATGATTGGTTCTTACCTACTGCATCGTCTATTTTTACTAGACTCGGTTTCATGTTTTCGTACATTGTCATCATGTCAACAATGTTAATGTCATCGTCTAACTTAAAAGCACTGGGTTTTGTAGATATTGTTCCTTCTGATATAAGTTTGTTATTGAGAAACGCTCTAGCCCTTCCAACGTCTTCTGTTGTTCCTAAAATATCTTTATTTAACGTATCCTGTGTACTAAGATCTAACATAGCTTTTCTAGTGCTAGTTATATTTTGAGATTTTTTAATTAGTGTGCTTACTAAAACATCTCTAAAACTTTCAAGTTGCTTTTTTTGACCTGAACTAATATTTCTGGTTATTATATCTTGATTAGATACACCAAATAGTTCTTTTAAGAAAACATCAAATCTAGAGCCTGTTATTTCTTCTCTATCTTTAACTGGAAATGTTTCGTCAAAATTTTTCTGTATAGCAGAAACATCCATTTCTGGCTCATAACCTGCTTCTTTAATTTCCATAGATTTTTTTTCTGCAAGACTCTTTACTTTCTCAAAAGGACTTGTTACTTCATCACTCGCTCCAACAGCTTGTCTTGCATACGTATCTGTTTTAGACGGTGGAAACAGAAAATCGAATAGTTGACTTGTATCGTTTATATTTTTAACATCAGCACCTATAGATTCTTTTATATTATCTAATTGAACTTTAGTCATTCTTTTTAAAGCTGTGTCTAAATTGTTAGTTGCATTATCTATTTCTTTAGTCACGTTCTTTACAGAATTTTTGTCTATTAATTGAAGATACGCTTTTGCTTTATCTGCAGCACCTTTAGATATTAATTTATTATTTAACAGGCTAGATATTTTAGATATATTTGTTTGGTAATTACCTCTAAACATACGTCCTTGTATTATTTCAAATCCAAAAGTAGAGTCTAAGTCATCTAAAATTTGTTTGCGAATATTTTCCATACTTATAATATTTTGGTTGCTGTCTTTAAAGTTTGAAAATAATTCATCAAGAAGCTTTCTTGACTGAGCAGGGTCTTTTGCTTGTAAAAACGGTGCAAGTAAATCTCTTTGCGAGTCAATATTTCTTGTAAACTCTTCAACTCCTCCTTCTACTTGTTCATCTACTGTTTGTAATAATTTTTTTCCTAGAAAAGACTCATGCCATGTTCGTTTAAAATTAGTGTATTCTTTATTTGCTTCAGCTACTTCTTTTATATCGTGTCCTGTAAATATTTCATCTAATTTTTTACTTGAATTGTATAACGCTTGAGATGCTTTTGGTTTTGTAAATCGAGTTTTCCAAGCAAAGTCAGAATGATTTTTTCTGATAGTGTGCATATCTGAAGCATTCATTTTATGTGTAAATTCTTGATTTAACACATCTCCTTTGTCTTTTGACACTATACTGGAAAGAAGAGTTCTTAAATATTCTTCTTCTGAAAGATTTCTGTCCTTTGCGTGTATACTTATATTGTCTAATGTTATCTCTAAAGAAAGTTTATTAGAATCATCAAAAGATACAGGAAGTTTACTTCCTTTTACTAACTCAACATCTAAACCATCATCAATTATAGAATTAAGTGTGTCTTTCATTTTATCTAAAGGCTTATCTTCTAATCCTTTGTATCTACTGAAACGTATAAAAGTATCAATATCATTTGTATACTTTATCGGATCTTGAATATCCCCTGTAAGACTTCCAAAAGCTTTATATTGTGTAGGGTTTTTAAGAATATCAGCAATGTTGCCTATTTCTTCTATTTGTTGACCTTTTAACTTTTCTAATTCGTCAATATAATCCTCTGCATCTAAAACTTTACCTTGCAAAACTTCATCCATTTCATCGAATCTTGCATTTTTAGTATTAACTGCTTGCTCATAAGCATTTCCAACATACTGGTTTATTCTATTTCCAAAAGCTTTTTCTGCATTGTTTAACGCTTGCATACCATTTGGTTGATCTTCTAAACCTACGCCATGCGTCATACGTAAGTTAAAACCTGTATCAGCATCAGTAATTAATTTATCCGCTTGTTGCTGATTAGTAGACCCTGTTATTTTAGCTTGTGCTGATAATGCACCTATCTCGTCAGAAAAATCTTGTATATTTGAGTTAAGCTTGGCAACAATTTTATCTGCACCTCTTTTTAAATCTTGAAACTCATTGCTAGTCTTACCGAAACCGCCTACAAGATCTTCCATTGCTCCTTTTATATAACCAACTTGATCTTGTAGTTCTTGTTGATGAGTTCTAAAAATATTAAGTATAGTTTCAGAATCTCTGTTTTTAGAACCAAACAAGCCTCCGCTTAACTCGCTATTTTTGTAGGTTTGATTTAAGAGTCCTCCAAAGGCATTCATACGAACACCTGCAGCTAACTGATCAAGAGCTATAACAAACTCACTTGTTTTATCTCCATAAGGCGAGTTTCTTAATCTTTCTGCATTGTCTAAACCAATCTTTACTAATAGCTCATGGCTTTTTATATATTCTTCTGGAAGATTCTGCATTAATTTACTAGAAAATTTTTCTAAAGTTCTAAGCTCTTTAGTGCTGAAGGCGGTTAAAGCATCTAATTCTGTCATTCCTTGAACATTAATTGGAGTTGTAGCATCTACTCCTAAATCAAGACCATCTTTACCAAAGATTTTACTTTTATCTGAAAACATTACCTTATAGAAAGGAACGCCCATTGCCATAGCTCTAGCTTTTTTAGCAAAGACTGCTGTATTTAAATCTATAGTTTCTCCGTCTTTAAGTTTTCTTTCTGCTAAAAATTTACCTACTCCGTGAACTAATGAAGGTAAACTTAATGCTCTATCTACTTCCATTCCTGCATCATCTATTCCTTTTCCCCAAGGAATTTTAATATCTTGAAGACTTTTACCATACTTAGTTCCAAAAGCTATGTTTCCTATAGCATCTACTAATCGCATAGTTGATGTAGGGTTAGCAAAAATAGATGTAAGACCCATAAGATAAGACAAATCTCTATACTCTGTTCCTTCAAAGTATGAATCCCATGTGCCAGCAATAGCACCTGCGCTTATAACAGATTGTCCCTGCATTAACTTTTTATATGTTTCTCTAAACGCTTTTTGTTGAGGATCATAAGTTTCAAACACAAGTCTTTCTGTTAATTGTGGTTTTGCACCTGCTATTGCTTTGCCAACACCTCCATAATATGTATCTTCTAATGGCACTCTGTAGTCTGCAGCCATAACAGAACGTCTAGCTCCTGCAGGTCTGGTTCTTTTAAAACCAAAGTCAAAGCGACCTTCTCCGTAGTTTTCAATTTTCCAACCTTTATAACCTATGCCGCTATCTATATCTTTTATATTTTTCATTGAACTTTTAAGAATAGAAGCTCTTCTTTGTAGTATTCTTTCGTTAAGCTCTGTAGCTTTAGCATAGTTTTTATCTACTGTTGCTTTTTTAAGATCATTCTTTAACGAACCCATGTTTACATTTTCTCTTAAACTTTTAACCATAGGATCGATAGGTTGAAATCCTGGAGATTTTTGAAAGTAAGGTGTAGTATTAGTAAGAGCTTTATAAGTATCGGAAGTAACATTACCTATCATCTTAGTAGCTTTGATTACTTTTCCTGGAATATTGATTGGAACAGCAAAGTCTGTTACATACATAAGTATTTTTGCAGAAGTATTTAAATCTTTTACACCTAAAGATGCGTCAACACTTTTTATAAATTTTTCAGATTCTTCTGCAACAGCTTTAGTTGGAGTATTTGCCATAACTAATTTATCATAGTCAACAAAGCCATCTCCAAATGCCCATCTTGTTCCTTGCTCTAAAGTTCCAAAACCATATTTGTTTACAGCATCTAAAATTTGAGGAATTACAACAGTACCACGTACTAGTCCTGCTGCTGCACCTCTTGCAGATTCCTCTGTTCCTCGTAGTATATTTTCCCCTACTTTTGATTTAATACGATCTAAAGTTGAAACATCTTTAGCTGCGTCTAATGGGCTTGTTCCAAGAACTATTTCTTCTATTAGAGATATAGGTTCTGCAGGTTCTTCTCGTTCATCTTTTTCCATAAGACGCAAAGTAACAAGTTCTGGAGAATTACGTTCTTTTATTTTTCTTTGTGTTTCTGGATCAGAACTGTTTGTTGTAAGAGTACCATCATCTAATTCAAAGTAATTATCTGCTCCTAATGCAACAGCATCTTTTTGTCCTTGATTTTGAGGTTCTTTTTCTAACAATTCTGAAGGAACATCACCCATAAATTTAGGAACAAACTCTTCTTTGTCATCATCTTTTTTATCGTCATCTGAAAATAGCTCAAATAACGCTTTGTCAAAAGGTGTAAAGTATTTACCGCTTGCCATGTGTATTCCTATCTTTTACTATTATATAGATGAGCTATAAGATCTATAATAAACTTTTTTTCAGATTTGCTATTTTCATTAAGTTTTTTGAAATTTTCTTCAGCTTGTTTTTTTCTTATAGGATCTGTCGTAGTATTCATAATTGTTTCTTGTTCTAGTCTTCTGTTCGCTCTGTTTAAAACATCTCCAAGTTTTAAATTACCTTGCTGATACCTATTTAATTTAGAAACTATATTTGAATTATTACCTAATAATCTAAGCACCGAAACACCTTTTGTTCCTACATTATCTTTTTCTTCTTTATCTAATTCATTAAAAGATAAAATTTTACTTCCTACTTTAAACTCTCCATATTGGGTAGCTGCACCTTTTTTTCTAGGTGGGAGAACTTTCATAACTTGTGAAAAGGTATTAGAAAACCTAGTTGATTCCGTTTTAAGATTTGCTGTATCTAATCTTGTTTTATTTCCGTCAAGGTTAGTAATTAAATTTGCAGGAAAAGAAACAGTAGAAGAAATACTTTGTGTTGGCTGTTGACCTTCTTCATGCTTTAATAAACTAAAATTTGCTGCTTCTTCATAAAGTCTTTTAAATTTTTCTTTTGCTATAGCTCTGTCTATTCCTAGCATTGTCTGTGCTACCTCAGAACCGTTTTTTATTTTCGCATATTTAAAATCATTTTCTGCTCTAGCTCCTAAAAATTTTACTATATCTTCTATTCTATCAAAAGAACCTTCTGCTGTTGGTCCTCCTGCACCGCCCCAAATAGCTCTATAAAGTATTGCAAAGTCTTCGTTTGAAATAGCACGACCACCACTTTGTCCTTGAACCATTCCTGCATAAGTATAAGTCATACTTACTTTAGTCAAAGCATTTTGAGCTAACAAATAGGCTTGATAAGCTATTACTTTTTGTTGCAAAGCTGCTCTCATATGTTTAGCTTTTTCTTCTGAATTTGTAGCATTGGCTGCTTTTTCTAAACTTTGTGTAGCAGATTCTGTAGCTGCAGTTATAGTATTGTTATATTGTTTTGATTTTGATGCAGCCCATTGTTCTACTTCTCTTAGTCTGAATCTAGTAGAACCATCGTTTGAAGTATCGTTGTCACTTGTAAAGCTAGCTGCGTTAAATCCAAACTCTTTAGTTACAAAGTCTGGAGTAATTTGATTAAGACCTATTGGAATAGCTTTTATATAATCTTTAATTCTTTGAAAGAAACCTACAGTATTTGCTGCAGCATCTGTGCCTATATTAAAACCTCTTTGTCCCATTCTTTGAGATTGAACTTTTAACTCTTTTTGTAGTTCCTTGTTTTGCGAAAAGTTTGGATCTGATTTTAAAAGTTCAAAAAGTACTTCAACTTTTCCTACGTCTATGTTTTGATTATTCGTAAGTTTTTTAAGAAGAGTTTCTGTTGCTTTTAATTTTCCTTGATTATTTTTAAAACTTGATATGTTTTCTTTAGTTTCTTCTAACTTAACAACTTTAGCTCTTAAATCTGTTATTTTTTTACTTAGAGAAGGAATTTTATTAATCTCTTCTTCAGAATAATGAACAGGTTTAAAACTTTTTACCATAGTTCTACCGTTATTTAAAGTAACTTCAGATGGAGCAGGAGTAAGTTTATCCCACGATTGTTTTCCTGCTAATTTTCTAACAGCGTCTTCTAATACATCTGGAGAAACTTTTCCATCTCTATCTTCAAAGTTAAATACTTGTTGTATTACTGCTTTTGCATTATTTAAATTATCAGTTGTAGGAGTTTTCATAAAGTCATCTATGGGACCATATATTACTTTTATTCTTTCGTACTCTGCTTTTTGATCTACCCTTTTAGGATTATTAAAGTATTCTGGATCTGCTTTAACAAGGTCATCGAAGTACATAAGCTTATTAATTCTAGCATCCGTCATTGTTAAAGGATTTTTAAATTTTATTACTTCTTCATTTCCATTTACATCTACAGATACATTAGCTTTAGCACTTACATTTGTTGGTGCATTTTCTCCCTCGTTAACTGGTTTAACAGTAACTTTTACAGAATTTTGAGGATTTTCTACAATCTTTACCATGCTTTTATTCTGCTTTGGATTTACACGCGCAGTTTTATTTGAACTGCCTAGCGACATTCCTCCTGTGTTTATAACCGCAATGTCAGAGTTAGGATCTAGTAGCAGTGCTTTTGCTTCATCTACAGAAATATTTTTGTTTTTAGCTAAAATTTTAGATTGGTCGTCAATACTTTGAGACGGCATCTTTTTTGTTTTTGTAATATTTACATTTGATTTTTTCTCTCCTATAAATAGATTATAAATATCTGGCACAGCTTCAGCAATATCTAACTCAGTTAAATCTACATTTTTACCTTCTGAATCTATATAATTAATTCCCTTTTCAGCAAGAGCTTTACCAACACTATTGTAATCGCCTCTAAGGTTTGTTATGATGTGCTTTTTTAAAACATTTATTTTTTCTATATTGTTTTCAACTATAGCATCTCGTAACATAGTGTCAAAAACTTCTAATCTCGTAAATCTGAATAATCTATTATCCTCAGAACTTGCTAAAGTTTTTGCTAAAGAGGTTGGATCATAGTTAGCAAATATACTAGAAGATTCTATAATATCAGCTTTGTTAGGTAGTTTAATAAAATCAGTCTTTCCAGTTTGTTTATTCTGAAAGGGTAAAGGCTTGTGTTTTGGATTAGCCCTTAACCAATTTATTCTTCTTTCTGTACTCTTTTCTAATTCAAATTTTTTTGTTAAACGTTGTATAAGCTTGTCTTGTTTTACTTTTGCTTTTTTAGTATTGCCTCCTATTCCTTGAATGTTAAACACTTCTTCAATTACTTTAGGATTATCTGAGTAAAGACTTGGATTAGCTTTTCCATCAAGTATATTTACTGCAATTTTTTTCCTTACTTGATCAGTTCTGTCTGAATCTAAACTTAGTTTAATTGGTGACAAGTTGTAAATAGAAATTCCGTCTTCTCTATTTTCAGGTACTATCCCATGAGTCACTTTAAGTGCATCTCGCATCTTTTCTGAAAGAAGAGTTGCTGGCATTTCTCCCATATATTTTGCGTTATTAACAAGAAGATCATAAGCATTAGCACCTAACGTTTGTTCTCGGTTTTGTTGAGTTCTGTTTACTGTTGCTTCTAAAGTCTTCTGTGCCATCTTTTCTGATGAAAGTCTATTAGCAGCAGCTATTCCTTCTCTTGACTCTCTACCTAGTCGTGCTTCTTCTCGTTGAGCAGCAATCTTAGCAGCCTCTGATTCTGCTGCTGTTCTTTCTCGTTGAGATGTTAAAAATCCTGTAGCGATACCGCCAGCTAATGCTGAAAAACCCATTTTATTGTACCTCCATGTCTAAGAAGCTTTCCCTAGAAGGTTCTTGTATACCTTCATTCGGGTTCTCTAAATTTAATAACATTTCTTCTAACTCACTCTCTTGCATCGTAGCTGCCATTTTTTGTTGAAACTTTTCAGGATTTATCTTTTCCATCATTTCTAAACTATCGTTAACTTCCATTCCATCGTCAGGAATTTCGTTAACTACTCTTAAATCTTCTATTCCTTCTTCAACACCTATATCTGTTATAAAAGCCGTTAAAGGTGGTTTAATAATTTCTGCAATATCTGGAGTAAACACGCCTTCTGAAAACATCTTTAAAGTAACAGCAGAAGATAAAGTTTCAGCAGAAATACCTGCATCTAGTAAACTTACTATATTTGTGTAAGCAGCAGGTTCCTCTAATGATTCAGAAACTAAATTAAACGCTTGTTGTGGAGAAACAACAGAAGGAGGTTTTTCGTAAGGTTTTTCTCCTGCAGTATCTGTTAAAGATTGCCCAGGAATAGGGCGTGATAGAATATCAATATCTGTAGGATTGTGTGTCTTTACAACCATTATGCTTGTCCTATTTTTTGAGGATCTATAGTAGTATCTGTATCTGTAGATTTAGAATCAAGTTTATATTTCATTATAGCTGAGTGATCTATTTTTCCTTGTCGTGTAGCTTGTGCTACGATAGCTTCTCGTACTTGTGTATTTTTTATTCCACGGAGTAAATCTATGACTTCTTTTTGCAACTTTCTTCTTCTTTCTGCGCGGTTTTCTTTTGCATTTCGACCTCTAGTACTTGTTAGATTAATAGCATCTCTTGAAGCTGTCATAGCTGTTTGCCGTTCAGCAGCAAAACCCATTTTAGCTGCAGCAGGATCATACATCTGTCCACCACCGCTACCGCCTTTTTTACCACTGCTTCCTATGATTTCACCTAAAGCACTTTTTCCTAAGTCCATAAGTATATCAAACATCTTTTAACTCCTTTTGTCTTTATACTACGTAAAATCTTCAACAGTGGTTGGATTGTACCCAGTATTATCTGTATCACTATCCATGTTAAGCAGTCCTTTAGCTACACCTACAAATGACTTTTCTAACAAGCTACCAATAAATGATCCCACTGCTTTCTGAGAATCTGCATCCACTTGTGCTTCAAACATCTCTGTTGCAAATTGATTAGCAATAGCTGTAAGAGCTAACTGTTGATTTCTTTGAATAGTATTTTCTGTAGAAGTAAAAGCAAAAGATACTTCATCTCTATATTCTTGCCAAAGAGCATCAAGAGCCGAAGCTTGAATACCTAACACTGCTGAAGCATTAATTCTATTAGCATTATTTTGTTCTGCAGTATTAGCAGTATTTAAAGATCTTCTCCACAAAGCATTAGATTGTTCTATCGCTGAAGACATTGTAGCATTAAACTGATCTCTAGAATCTGCTAATTTTGCGTTATACTTTTTAACAGAGTTGGATTGATCAACATTAAATTGATCCATAGCTGCTTGCCTGTTAGCGTTAGCAGCAGAAGCACTAACAGCTAATTGATCATAAAATCTGTTAATTTCAGATTCAGATTTAGCATTTATATTTATTCTTGCATTTTCTGCAGCAGTGTCTGTAAACAAGGCTTGCTTACGAGCTTCGTAACTTATTAAATCTGCTTGTTGCTCTAGGTCTGCATTTTTTGTATCTATAGCTAGAAATGTTTGAGCGTTCTGTTGGGCCGCTTTCATACGATTATCTAAATTTTGTTTATCCATTGCAGCTAATGTTGCAGCATTTGTTAAAGCTGTTTGTTGTTGGTTATTTAAATTTTGTAATTGTATAGCTGCAAACTTATTAGCATCTTGTATTGCAATAGGTAAAGCACTTTCTGCAATAGCTTGTACCATTGCTGCTGCTGCAACACTAGAAGCTCCTAAACCTCTAGCGTTCATTATATCTTGTACTTTTCTTACATTTTTAGCAGCCCAACCTGGAAGAGGTTTACCTTCTTCTAATGATTCATACAAAGACTCTACTTGATATTTAGTAGTTGCTTGTAAAGCTAGTTCTTGTGTTTTAGCGTCTGCAAGACTGCCTCTTTCTAGCATTTGTTGTTTTGTTCGTTCATCTACTACTTGAGAAGTATCTACAACTGAATTAGCTCTTTCAGTTATTTGCGCTCCTTGAACATCTGTAGGCATAGTAGTTAGATTACGATCTATGGCATCAATGTTTCCTAATCCAGTAGGAGCTTCAGGAATATCAACAGACGGAGTTGCAGAAACTTGAGTAGCAGCTACATCTCTTGCAGCAGAATCTAGTAATGTATTATCTGTAGAAAGAAATTCGTTAGGTTGAACAGACTGTTGTTCAGGTTTAAAAGCTCCTTCACCTAACTCAACTACTCCTGTTGCTTGTTCTCCCATAACATTTCTTACAGGACTAAAAGCTTCTTCAGTAGTAAGCTCTCTTGGTTGCTCTTCTGTTACAATTTCTTCATCTGCCATTGTAGATCACCTTATTGCTACACACTTAAATCATCATCTTGTTCTATTGGTTCAGCGTCTGCTGTATAAAAATATAACAAACCTTTGCCTTCTTCTATTTCTTCTGTTAGTATTATTTTCCAGACATCAAGTCTAAAGTTGTCATTTATTTTTTCAGAGAAGACCTTTTCTAGTCTCTTAGCAAGTACTGGTGTCTTAAACACAATACACTCACCATGAAACAGTAAAGTATAGTAAAGCTTGTTAGCTACTTCTTCATCTTTTTTATAAGCTTTAAATAATTCAATGTGGGATTGTAGACTTTTACAAAGTTCATTTATAGTTACAACTTCGCCTTTTAGGTGTGCTTCCTCTGTAGTCTTACACGATGTTAAACATAATGTCAAGAGAATAATTACAGTAATTATACATATTTGTTTTAACATTATGTTCCGTCAACTGGAGGATGTTTTCCGTTATGTGTTTTCATCAATACATCTACATCCCGTCTTAAAGAATTACACCTGTGTTTCAATCCTTCTACTTCTCTAGCTTTTTCTTCTTGATTAGTAGGAGATAACATACCACCTAATATTCCTAGCTGGTGTGTCATTACAGCATTACTAGCTTCTGTCTGATCTAATCTAGTCTGTATTATAGCCAGTTCCTCTTTCACTGCTTTTAGGTCTTCCATTAAACGACCTATCTGACCTTTTACCATGCCCCATGTAGCTGCCAGCCCTGCCAGTACTGTGCCAATGGTCATTAATTCCTTTGGACCTAATTCCATATTATTTTTTAGCCCACCAAATGTACGAGCCTACTCCTACTAAAACTATGATTAGAAACACATACCCTGCTATTGTCTCTAATATTTTATAAAGCTTTTCATTAGCTTCTTTTTTCTTTTCAGTTTCTTTTTCCAATAATTCGTTGTGTTTCTTTATTCTAAGCTTTCTTTCTTCAAGAATACTATTCCATGTATCAGGGCCGAATCTTTTGTTTATCATTAAACGAACACGGTTTAATTGTTCTTCTGCTAGCTTCTCTTCTATTGTTTCTTTTGCTACTGCACCTAGAGAAAACTTATCTGCTGATGAACCTATCGTCTTACCTAAAAAGTTATCCCATTTACTTGCGATAGGATGTGACTTTGAATGAACTTCTTTTGTGCCTTCAATGACAGAATCTATCTGATCTGCTATCTCTGAAACATCTTTACAAGTAGAGATAACACTCTTGATTCCTTTGACTGCACTGTTTACTAAAGCCAATCCTGCTAGTGTTTCTGCAACTACCATGTTATCTTCCAGCTATAATTCTACCATCAGTGTCAATGATAGGTGTGCCTATTGCCATGTATACTGTTGTTGATGTTGAATAGTTTGGATCTAAATTTGTTCTAAGTTTGAACCCACCACTTACTATGTCTATTTTGTCAGCCGTATTCTCTACTACAGTTGTATCAGCAAGTAGGTTATTGTTGTCTGGATTGTATCCAATTCGTTTATTGTCGAATATCATCCAACTGGCACTAGCCAGTGTCTTCGTTAGTACCCAAACTGGCTGTAGAGGAATCCCAAGACTAGACAAAGTGCTAACCATAGGCCCATCTGAATTATTATTATTTGTGTATTTTCCTATACTTATAAATTGGCTAGGTGCAAAGGCTATGAAGTTATAAGGTTGACCCGATTTATTTACTGCTTCACTGTCCGTACCTAATTCAATTAGAGTAGATGTATTGCCAGATGTGTCCCAATATCCGCTATTAACTTGTGTCGCACTAGTATTCAGTAACACACTGTAATCATCAGTGAGACCTGAGTGCCAAACTGCCCAACCGTATGTAGCATTGGTTCTCTTGACTATGATCATTTCGCAACCCGTCAACCCAGTTTCTATTGTTTCATTTGCAGAACCCGTGCCAGTATAAGTGCCTACACTCATGCCTAAAGTAGTGTCAACTAAAGCTGTAGTATTAATAGACCCACTCTCTAAAGCTGATCCACTACCAGTAGCTTGCATCATAAAATTCCAGAGAACATAGGATTCATTAGCTGTGTTGACTTCGACATCATTACCTACTTGAACACCACCAGCTAAGAATTGCTGTAAGGTGTTAACATTTGTAACTTCAGCGGCTGTGTCATTAGAGTGCATATCTTTATGCACACCACGAACACGATCAAACAACATATGGTTATCAGCGGCATCACGGTTCTTGATCCAGCTAAATGCTGAGATAAATTGATCTGAGGATGCTATGTTGTCTTGGGATAAAGCTATATGATCCGTTGGTGCTGAGTAACTCCACAAAGATGAATCAAACCGTGCTTCAAAAGTTGTTGTCCCACTACCGTTCCAATCACCTATTGCTGTGTAATACATCCCATCTAGTAAACCTTTAATCACTCCTTGAGAGGAATTGTTTTTATAGAATGTAATAGTTTTATTATCTAAATCTAAAGCCACACCTATTATATCATCAACAGCATAACTAGCTCCATATGATTCTCCAGCACCATTATTATTTGTAACTATATCTCCATCATAACTATAGTAACCATAATCTCCAACTTGATACCCTAAGTTGTTACCTGTTGCTAAATTTATTCCCCTTGATATGCCAATTAAGCTATACAAAGTTGCTATCGATGAAGCTGTAGGTTTTATTTCCCAATACCATTTTCCACTATCTATACCCAGTGATCCTAAAGCTGGACCATATTGGGAACTGCCTGTTAGTAAATTTCTATTACCATTACTAAGAGTTCCACCAGAAAACGCTGTATTAAAAATAACATTCCAGTTTGTAGTTGGTGAGTCTCCTGTTTGAGTTACAGTGTTATTATTTGTAAAATCGTTAGAACCAGTTTGATCTTCGCCTAAATCACTACCATTAGAATAATCAAGTAAAAATCCCCTATCTCCATAAGTTAATCCAGTTATTGATTTAGGAACCCATCGTCCACTAGAAGTATCTGTTGATCCAAAGCTAGAAGCAGTTAATGTTTGTCCATCAAGGAAAGCTGTCTCTGCCAAATAACCTTCCCAATAATTTGATGAACCTCCTGTTTGACCAATGTAGTGCGTATAACTTGCATTATTCATATGAGGAGTAGCATCTTGAGCAATATAACTTTCTGTTGAAAATGAAGTTATTTGAACACCATTTAAATACATCTTTGTACGGTTTGCTGCTGTCGATTGTGTTGTGTCCATCATTACAACAAGATTAACCCACTGGCTATTATCAGTATATTCTAAATCTGTTATAAGATTAAATTGAAATGCACTACTACTGTACTGCCAAAATCTAATATTATTACTAGAGTCAATATCAATCATACTTGTATTATTAGATGAAAATAATGTTACATCGTCATCTTTATCAGATAATTTAAACCACGTACTGAAAGTAAATATCTTATTATTTGTTGGTGTTCCCCACGATCTAGAAAAATATTCTGAATTAGCAGAATTAAATAAAGCACTTTTAGCTACAGTAAAACTATCAGTAAATGGTTGAAACTGTCCTACTCTTTGTTGTTCACCATTTCCTTCGTAGAGTATTGTGTCAAAGTATTTCTTACTGTCAGATGCTGTGCGAGTTGTAGCAGATGCTATACTCTCTGTACTACATTCAAGAAATGTAGCCGTATCTGAGTAATCCCAATCTCCACTTTCTACTGCTATTGTTACATTGACTGCATTACTAGTAGTGCCGTCACCATACTCAAAACACATAGAACCTTCACCAGCAGTATACCCTGATGCGTTAATTGTCCTAGCCCCACCTTGGCTAGTATTATTTTTCTTAAACTCAATCGTTCCAGCATCATCATCAACAAGCATTGTAATCACATCACTTGCGCCAAACGTAGCTCCAGCACTTCCTGTTACACCTCCAACTGCTCCAGTTGAGCCATAATAATATGCTTCTATTGCTGTGCCTTGAGTAAGACTTTGTAGTCCTACAATAACAGTGCTACCCGAATTGACGGTAACTTCCATTTTCATTTTGCCAATAATAGGTAGAGTTGACATTGCACGGGAGTTGGCACTAGTTGTAGTGACAACAGTTTTATTACCATTACTATAAGTTATTGCGCTTTTAACTAATGGATTAGCTAAACCAAATATATTTGTTGGAGTATGAGTTGTAGTTGTAACAGTATTATTATTTGTCCAGTTATTTCCTTCACCAGATGCGTCAGTCTGGGCATTTGTAGCGTTGTCTAGATATACTCCATTCGTCCCAAATGTGAGAGCTTTGATGTCGGCTGAGGACTTAGGAGTCCAATACAGTCCAGTTGAATCAAATTCTCCAAAGCTGGTAGGTCCAAGCTGGCTTCCTTCCACCATGACAAATTCTGCCATATACCCGTCAAAATATTTTCCCGATGATCCTCCTATAATTTGCGAGGCGTTATTATAAAGGGTATCCAAATTTAAACTAGGCTGAGTGTTTGTTGCTAGACTCGCCTCAGTTCCGTTGATGTAAAGTTTTGCTCGATTGACTGCCGCAGTGGTATCAAGAGCAGCGACTATATGGAGCCACCCTATGTCACGGACAAGGGCGTTAGTTACAAGATCTACGTCAAAACTGCCAGACGTTCGGTTAAAAAAACGGATGGTTTCGTTATTTATTTGAATCCCGTGATCGTTTGATGAAGCGCCATCGGCACCGTAAATATACGGGTTGTATGCACTGCCAGCGTGAAGAGCAAGGTTAGGATAAATCCAGACGCTAATAGTAAACGTTCGCCTATTTCCTGCACTGCCTAAACTTCGAGATAAAGTTTGTGACGAGCCTGTTTTTAATAAAGCAGACTTACCTACTGATGTAAGACTAACTGCTCCACCTGCTGTTCCTCCTGCACTACCAAATCCAATGTATTGACCATAAAGATCACACAAATGGTTAGGCATACGTGCAGGTGGAAATATATCTTGTTTACTCATTAACTGTCATTCGCCTTATCAGTTGTAAATAATATGCGTACACCTACTAGTCGTGCGTCACCTGCCATGTCATCATTAGCGTCACTTACATCTCTAAATATTTGACAGAACAACAGATCATCTGCTGCACCACTGCAAGCTATGTCTCCGCTTTCAGGACTTATAAGTAACTCTGTAGCACTACCTTGTGAGGAGTCGTCTACTACTACTGCACTACCATAAGCTACGTTTATATCTTCGTTATCGTTTAGTGCTTTTACTTGTAATGCCCAAGAACATCCAGTAGTTGCTGCAATACCTACCCAATACGCTTTAAAGGTAATATTACCACCGTCCCATTGTTTTGGCATACATATGCTAAACTGTGCGTGTTCATCACTGTCTGGATCGAAGTCTAAAACTCGTAAATCGGGACCACTGTTACCACCAGAGTCTACTGTTGCAATAGCTGCACATCCGTTTGTATCAGCAGGTGTCATAGCTGTAGAAGGAATCCAGATTGATTCTTTACCTATTGTTTTTACAGAGTTACCTTTTGATGTTATATTTCCTACAAATGCTAATGTTGAACTAGCTGCTGTTGAATTAGGTGTTGCTGTAAGTAATGTAGTATGTGTGCCAGCAGATGCAATGTCGTTACCTAGTGTTAATGTTCCACCGTTTGCAACGTTTAGTTTCCATTCATCACCTGCATCTGCTCCTGCATCAGCTTGTAATATGACTGATAGTGCAGCATCGTCTACAGCAGATGAGATAACAAGAGAATCAGTAGTCGTTTCATCGTAACCTATTTTAATGTCTTGGTTACTACCTAGTTGAATGTATTTATCGTCTGCAATATATACATCGCCCCACTCTAAAGCTGCTGTTCCAATATCTGCACCACCTGACGCATCTGGTAGAAGTGATGTTGTAGCTGTTACTTCAGCACCAGAAAAGTTACCAGTTGTAGATAGATTCTCGTTACCAAACGATATTGCTCCACTCGAATCTGTTATAGAACCATTGGCAAGTGTTAGATTACCTATTGTTGAACCTGTAGCTAATGATGAAGCATCTGCTGCTGTCAATGCACCAACATGAAGAGGAAAGTAATCCGTTATAGTTACGTTACCTGCTGTTTCTCCGTCCTCTGTTGCTGCTTTAATTGTAGCAAACTCGTCTGCTGATTCATCCCAAATAAAAGCTACGTTCTGTGTGTTTGTTGAACTTCCGTCACCTCTTGTTACTACAAAGCCAGCATCTAATCCAGAACCAGTGTATGCTTGATTAAGCTTAATAAGCGCATCACCTACAGTTAAATTAGTAACGTTCTGTGTAACGCTGTCTCCGCTTACAGTTAGATTACCTGTTACTGTGAGGTTGTCGGCTACTGTTACTTCTGATGTTGAGTGACCTATTGTAACTACAATACCTGAAGACTCTGTTGCTATCTTTAATGCACCTGTTGCATTAGCTATGTAACTGTTCGTGCCATCGTGATAAAGTTGCATATCACTGCCAGCACCAAACTTAAACTTATCACTATCAGGAACAATAAGATCACCACTAGAATCTACTGTTACAGCTTTTGATGCTTCGGATGTTCCAAGAGTTGTTATGTCTAGATAGCCTACCTCTGTAGATGTTACTGAGCTTACTGATACATCTCCACTACCATCTGATACTAAAGCTCTTGAGGCTGTTAAGTCAGCCATCTTACTGAATGCTATTGCAGCACTTGAGGCTATACTCGCGTTTACTACAGCGTTAGCTGCTAACTCATCTGCACCTACTGCATCATCAGCTAACATGGCGTTCTCTACTGCACCGTTGGCAATAGTTATAGCACCTCCTGAAGACATAGTAACATCACCTGATACAGCTACTGGATTGTAGTTTGTACCGTCAGCTACTAGTATGTGACCACTGGTGTTTGTACCCATTGTCAGGTCATCACCTGATATTGTCAAATCACCTGCTATAGTTACACCACCTGCAAATGCTGCTGTAGAACTAGCTACAGTTGCATGAGGTGTTAGAGTTAGATGTGTTACGTGCGTACCTGCAGAGTTTATATCGTTACCTAATGTTAGTACACCGCCATCTGCTACATTTAACTTCCACTCATCTCCTGCATCATCACCTTCATCAGCACACAGAGTTATAGCTAGTGCTGCACCTTCTGCAGCTTTAATACGCAAAGAGTCTGTAGTGGCTTCGTCATAACCTATTAATACATTAGAGTCTGTTCCAAAGATAATGTTCTCGTTGTCGATGACCATTATGTCATCGTTAAACTTAAAGTAGTCTTCGTCTTCCATCCACAACAATACACCATCGTTTGTCTCACCATCAAACGTTACAGTGATGTCTGTACCTGCTGTTGCTGCACCAATAGTGATAGAATTACTACCTGTCAGTTTGGATAGTGCGCCACCGTTACCTGCTGTACCATCGTGAGTGTGACCACTCGTTCCAAAAGCAGTTACTATGGCATCAAATTCATCATTTGAATCTGCAGCACTAATAGTGTCGCCTGTTGTGTAACTGCTTTGTCTTGAAGAATAACCTGTCATTACATTCTAGCTCCTGGAGTAAACTCTAACTCAAATCCTTTTAATGTGATTGGTGGATTAGCAGATGAATCCTCTACTCTTATCACAACCGTAAAACCACTTCCTTCTACACTTTGTCGTACAATAGGAATACCTCTTGCACCGTATACTGATGTACCGTATGTACCTGTTCCGTATACTGCTGCAGAACTTTGAGTTGTTAAGCTATAAGCTGCAGGTTGTGGAACACTGCTATCTTCAAAGTCATACTTCACAAACAATGAAGCATCTACAGATCCTTCGGTATCGAAGTTGAGGTTAATACGTTGCATATTCTTTCGTATACCTGCGTCACCCATTGTAAGATCTGGTGAACGGTATATCGCGTCAATATTAGTACCTGAGAATGTAGTTCCTGAATCTTGTTGATATACGTATCCATCATATCCTCCGTGTACAATAGTCTCTGTAGTTCCTATAAAGTCTGAGTCACAACTAGCAGGTTTAATGCCTTTTATGTCAGAGTACTCCCACCCAATTTGTCCTTGAGGGTTAGACTTAATAACACCAATTACGCCTTTTGCACTTGGCTCTGTCCCACCTGTTGTCGGAAAGAATAACCTGTACTGGCTTTTGCTTCTTATAATAGTAGAAGATATGTTATCAAATCCAATAGCATTTATACGTTCTTGTATTTGTTTAGAAACTGTTCCTAATTCAACGTCACCAATTCTTGCCGTACCAGCGATTGTTCTAAGTCCGTCTGGTGCAAGAAAGATAACGTCACCGCCAATCTCTTGTACGCTGTTGCCATCGCTACAGCCAACGTTACGAGATATAGGTACTACGGCAAAGTCTGAACTTGAACTTCCCGTCATCTTGTAGATACGATCTTTACCAAATATGATAAGATCATCACGGAAAGACTTGAGTGCAACTACCTCTGTATCTACTTTTACGTTACCAGAGCCTGATCCTGTATAATCTGTGTCACTGAACGGAACAGTATATTGTACTTGCTGTTTAGCTGCAGATGTTCCTGCATAGAATAGGTGATTCTTAAAAGCTGCTACAGAAGTTGCGTTTGCTGGTGCGCCAGAAGCGTTTAACA
>VTLG01004166.1_pt1 | contig 33613 bp, 54 predicted proteins | sample 4694571 | NCBI WGS metagenome assembly VTLG01 (sample SAMN12604809, study PRJNA352737) | marine metagenome | biome: ENVO:00000447; feature: ENVO:00000209|ENVO:00000569|ENVO:01000036; material: ENVO:00002151; isolation source: viral sequences binned using virsorter ...
TTGTATTGTAAATTTTCTTGCATAGTTGTCCCCTTTATTTGTTAATTATGTACTGGTGTATTTATCTTGTATAGCCTTCCATTCTTTATAGACATCAGAATTTTTAGCATCATCACCAAAATGACCATCACCAATTTCAGTCATAAAATTATTTAAAAAATTAAAATAATTATTTATTTTATTATTAGACATTATTGCTTGTTCTCTCATTTGTAAATAATCTGCACTACTTCCACCACTTGCAAAAGTTTCATCATAGCTTTGTTGTGCAGTCATATTAGTTGCTTGTCTAGTTATTTCTGCTTCATATTCAGAATCAGTTAATTTGATTCTTTCACCATTAATATTCTTGTACAATTCTGCATTTGCATTTTTTAATGTAGTTTTATTTTCTTCTAATGTAGCCATAATTACTCCTTATTTTTTAATTCCATAAACACAGATTTCACCCCCAGCCAAGTTACCTGAACTTGCATATAAAGTAAATCCGTCCATTTGAGTAGCGTCATCAAGTACAGATATAAATTCGTGTGCATAATGATTGCTACTATCAGATATAGTAAAAGCATCATGAAAGGAATATTTAACATTTGCACTTCTAGGAAATAAATACATAACTGCATTTAATGATTCCCTTGTTGCACTAGTACCAAAAGAATAATCTGTTATAACATTGTAGTTAGTAGTAGTTGCATTACCATATTGTGCAGTGTTGTCACTATTCATACTAATTGACCTTTGATTTCTATAATGCGTACCAGTAACATCACTGCCACCACTTCTGTATTTGTAATAAATTTGAATGCCACTAGCACTACTTACTGTCATATTAAATAAAGTTACCCAATATTCGTCAAACTTGTCATCAAACACTCCATCAAATGTAATAGATGACACTGCTGAAGGAATTGAATCCTTTCTTAATAAGACTGGATTGCCTTTGTTTTCTGTTCCAATATAACTACTTTTGTTTGCCATATATCCTTACCTTTCCACTTTCAAAATTGCCACTACTCCAATAGAATCTAATTCCATTATAAGCAGATGTACTTGCATAGCTTGTAGCTGACTTCCAACTTCTAGTTCTTGAATCATTATCTGATGACATCTGTCCTATTCCCCTTTGTATTAACCACTTATCAATAGTTGTACTCATAGGTGTGCAATAAAAAGTACCTGTTGCACTTTCCCTTCCATCTGACCCTGTATTATTTGATAATATTGCTATGTTTTGGTTTTCAACTAATCCTTGACCACTTTCACCCAAACTATCTTCATACCAATACAATGTTTGATATGTGCCAGTTTGTGCAGAAGCATCATCAAGCCAATAAAAAAATAAATTCTTTTTATCTGTTGATGGACGCATATCTTCTACTGTAATTTTGTACATATCGTATTTGCTACTAAAACAATTTTGAAATTCCATGTTAGAATCTCCATCACTAGCAATAGATTCAGCAGTTAACACCCAACCTTGTCCATCTGTTTTTGCAGTTCTACCCATAAATCTTGATTGTACAAAATTACTTTGTCTATTAGATTGATTAATAGTTTTAAGTCTATTTAATCTTTTGCTTAATCCATATATTCTAAAAGTACCCCCATTTATGTTACCTGAACTCATTTCAAAACCAATACCATCACACAAAGTTGCAGTTGATAAACTAAAATTAGATTCTGAAAACTGATGAGTACCATCATCTAATTCCAATCCAGCTTCAAACTTTAATACTTTTTCATTTGTAGTAAATGGAACTATCCAACCACGAACAAAAGAACCTTCACCTGTAGCATTACCAACACCTGTATGTACATCATCTGATGTACCATTGTGAGCAGAACTGCCACCTGTTGTGTCAGTAAATGCCCACCATTTACCCCTTTTTGTACTACCACTTATTGCAGAACCACCATTTCTTAATGTAAATTCTAAAGCAACGCCATCACTTACTGCGTCACAATCCAAAATTTCTATAAAATAATGGTCATATTCAGAAGTAAAAACACCATCAATATTTACTGCTGAATCATTTGATGCAATTGTTTCTGCAAGTAATACCATGCCTTCTCTGTTATCTACACCAATATATTTCATTATGTAATTTCCATCATTGACAATGTTGCATCAATAGATGAACCAGCTTCAGCACCAATTGTTATAACATCTGTAGTTTCAATTACAATTTTTTGCCCACTCATTACTTCTAAAGTAGTATTTGCTGGTACAATAACTTCATTCACTAAAATTACATCTTCATTTGCAGTGTCATTTGCCCCTGTTCTACTACCAGTGTTTGTAGTAAGTTTTACAGTAACATCTCTATCTGTATCTGTTTTGTTACACAAATTCAAACTTAAAACAATTCCTGTTGTACTTCCAGCACAAGTATATATTGTGCTATAAGTACCAGTATCAATTGCAACATCTGATATTGTAAAAACTTTAAATGTATTTGCCATTTTATTCCTTCCTTATTTATATTTAACCTAATGCTAATATTAAAGCAACTGCATCTGCTTCACTAATTCCACCACTTGCAGTTGCCCATTTGACCCCTGTTGTTTCGCCACTATCAGCAGTTAATACTTGATTATTGCTACCTATTGCTAACATTTGTGGATTACCTGAACCATCACCTATTAATATATGCCCCTTAGTAGTCATATCAACAGATGTAATAGCACTTGTGCCATTACCTATTAAAACACCATTTGCAGTTAGTGTTGATGCACCTGTACCACCATGTGCTACTGCCAAATCTCCACCAAGTGTTATGCTACCAGCAAAAGCTACTGTACTACTACTAGCAGTTGCATTGGGTGTCACTGTCATGTGCGTAGCATAAGAACCACCTATAAAGCTATCTAATGTCATTGTGCCACCATCTGCTATACTCCAACGCCATTTGTCTGCATTATCTTCACCAGCATCAGCAAACCAATATTGATTCATAGCTGAACCACTAGCTCCCTGAACTGTTATATCTTGTACCCATTCAGGTATGTTACTGCCACCCATTTGTAAAAATGTATTGTCAGCACCCTTTCCTAATCTTGATAACTGTGTACTGGAACTTGCATAAACAATATCACCTGTAGCTTGAGAATCAAAAACGTGTAATCCTACGCCTTCAAATTCGCCTTGTGTCAGTTCAGTTCCTACTGAACCATGTTTTAATTCATTTGCCATTTATTGTACTCCTTGCGTTTTTGCGTCATTAATACCAGCGTTTATTTGTGCTATGTTTGTTAAAATTACGTTTGATGAACCTGTATTGCTTCCCATTCCAAAATTTCCAGTATTAAAAGGATTTTTGCTACTGTCTAGCCATTGTTTTGCTTTAGCTGGGTCACCACCTACTGATGACAATCCTAATACCCCTTTATATAATTCCATTTGACCTTGTTTACCCATCATGCTTGGAAATTCATCATAAATACTGCCACCACCACCACCAGCATCAGGTGATTGAAAACCACCAATTGCTCTGTGATAATCAATCCATGACTTAGTAGCTACTATAACTGATTCTGTTTGTTCATCTACTGCATCTTTTGTTTTTTGCATTTGTGCATCTAATTGGTCTTGAGCTTCATCAATATCTGATATAACGTGTTCTAACCCTTGTAAAAAACCACCTGATGCTACTATGCTATCACCAAAATCATCAAGTGCCATTATATTAGCTTCAGTACCATGTTCTAACTTAGGCATAACTGTATCACCTGTTTTTTGAGTAGTATTTGCAAATCTCTGTACTTCTTGGTCTAATGGAACTAACTTATCTGCTACTGCACCAAATATATCTGCTAACCTTGTTGCTTCAGATTCAATTTTTAACATTCGCAATTTCTCAACTAAATCACCTAGTCCTTTTATTAATATATTTTGTGGCTGGACCATAAAAGCTAATTTGCCCACATCTTCTGTAAGTTTAATTGTAGGACTTTCAGCATCTTCTACTGAATCAATATAATCATTAGTAGCAGTTACAGTGTCTATTAAAGCTGGAACAAGGTGAACTGCTAATTGTCTTTGTAAGTCATTAACTTGCCCTTCTAATTCTGTTATATCATCTGCTAAATCTTCAGCCATTTGTGATTCTTCATCTGTCCAGTTAGACATTGCCCCAGCTTCTACTAGCAAATCTCTAAAACCTTGTTCACCATTTTCTAAAGCTGGTAATAATGATGTACCAAACTTACCACCAAGCAAATCAACTGCAATTGCTTGTTGGTCTAATGTATCTGTTACACCAGCAAGTCCACCAGCAACACGCATAAATAATTCATCAGGTTTTAATCCTTCAAAATCAGTAACGCTTATACCAAGTTTTCTAAAGGTGTCTATAAATTCAACATTACCTTTCCTTGCATCATCAACACGCATGACTAAGGTACGCATACCTTTTTCAAAACCTTGTATGCTTGTGCCTGACAAATCAAGTGCAATCCTTAAATCATCTAATACTTCAACTGATATTTTGGTTCTTGATGCCATCTTTCCAAGCATATCCCCAACTTCAATAAATTCTTTTACTGAAGCAACTGCAAAACCACTAATTGCAGTACCAACTGCCAGTATGCCAACTTTCATTTTATTAAAAGTTTCACCAACACGTTTGCCAAAATTTCCCATTTCAGTTGACGCTTGTTTTGTATTTGCTTTTAATAATACGCTTAATTCACTTATATTAGCCATTAAAAAATTCTTCCCTTAATTTATTCCACATCTTGACTTGTTCAGGTGACATTTTACTTGCATCTGAATTAAATGTTCTTTTTGAACTTTCAGCCAATCTATAATCTAATATTTGTTTTACCAAATTCCAATCCTGTTTTAATGCTACATCAGGTGTGCAATTAAAAGTTTCGCAAACTATTGATATAAGTCCCTGTTCAGGCAATCCCACTGACCCTGTTGAGTCAAAGATATATCTTGCAAGGGACTTTATACGTTTTTTTCTTCACCTTTTGTTTCACCTGACGTTGCAGTTATTAACCAAAGTATTTCTTCATTATACAAATCCTTAAAGACATCAGGATTTTTATAAGGTTTAGCTTTAGGCTCTCCATCAATGCTTGTCCAATTCCAATCAACTATTCTGTTTGCTAAAGACTCACAAATTGTGTCCATTGCAACAGATAGCTTTCCTTCATCAACAGAACTTCTGAATGTACCCAAAGCTAAACTTTCTTTTATTGTTATTACTGGTAAAACCATCACCCATTCATTTTCATGAAGTTTTACTGGTTCTCCCTGTTCTACAATTTCTTCCCCTTCAATTACTTGCCCTATATGAATAATGCAATCTGAAGAATCTACTTCTTTTGGTTTTATTTTAAAGTTTTTCAAAGTTGTCCCCCTTTAATTAATTGTTTAACTTACTGCCCTAGTTAATGCACCACTTACTTGGAAATCAGCACTATAAGTAGTAGCACCACCTACATCAGAAGTTATTGAATAACTACTGACAAAAGCAGAACCACTATATACTGGTGCGTTAGTTCCAGCAGAAGCACCTGTTGTTTCAAAACTTGCAGTTGCACTTCCACTTCCTATTCTTGTAAATATAGTTGCATCACCTTGTGAAGCCGCTGGGTCAAAAAACCCACTTACAGAATAATTTGAAGTTGGAAGTCCTTCAACAAAGGTACTAGCTGAATCACCAAATGCAGTAACGTCTACAATGTTGACGTCAGTTGTCTGCGTTATAGATGATAATTCATCTTCAATAGCCACGCTATTAAATGAAAAATCAGCAGTCTTTCCTGATTGTCTTGCCATTTTTTACTCCTTATTTTGTTAATAAAATTTTTAATAAACTATTTAATATGTTCCTACTTCAACACCCATTGATACCATGCAGTTGAAATTGGTTAATCCACTATATTGCGTAACATTAATCTGCAAATAGCGTTCACACGCATCACTGGTTTGAACTGACTGAACCCCTACACCTGATATTTGTGCAAATGCAAGGAAGTCCCCATATCCACTACCACTTGATGATGAATCTTGTATTTTAATTGTCGCAGTACCACTACCACTTACTGCAGTTACTCTTAAAGTTGCAGTTTTAGTGCTACCAGCACTTAATGTACCTATTGAAGATGCTGAACCTGTGTCAACTCTTGAACTTGACACTGCACCTGTTCCTGTCAAGGCAGTTGAACTTGGTGTATATAATATTGCACTTCTTCTTATACTTTCAGTTGATGTTGCACTTGTATTTATTGCAGTTGCACCTTCAACTGGATTATCTATAGTTTCACTTGTCAAATTTGCTTTAACTTCATAAGCATTGTTGCCTATTGTTAAACCACTTGGTGCAATCATAACTTCACTTGTGCCAGTTAAAGCACTGTTTATAATTTCATCTGATTCATTATCAGTAGGACTAAAAAAACTATTTAAAGTAAAATTTGCATTTGGATTGCCTTGCACAAATGTACTACCTTCATCACCAAATGTAGTTACATCAGGCAAATTAGAATTTACATTAAAAGTAAATGAATTTGTAAATGTTTCAAACTGTGATGTATCAATATATATGTCTGTAGACTTACCACTTATTCTAGCCATTATTCACCTTCCTTAATTTCTGTTTCTTCTTCAGTATTATCTTCAACTTTTTCTTCTTTCTTTTTGCGTGGTTTCCTAACTTCTTTTAAAAAACCATTTGTTACTAGTGAATCAATATCATATCCATTATCTATATCTTCTTGCCCTAACTCTACAACATCACCAACTGTAACTTTTAACTTTCCAAAGTTAAAAACTAACCTTCCCTGTAATACTTCATAATGTTTGTTTTTTCTTGCTTCTGCCATAATATCTCCTTAATCAACCATTACTAAAAAATCTATTTTTACGCCTATAAAAGGTGTGCCATTAAATTCTAAGCCACCATAATCCCTGTAACCTGTTACTAGTATATCTGAACCATGCGTACTTAAACTTGCTGAATCTATATAAGCTGGTATTGAGCCACTTCCAGTAGGTTCAATTAAATCATCTAATGTATCTTGAACTTCATCAAGATTACCACCCCTTGCAATTAATACAGTTACTTCAAATTCATGAGTCATACCATTACCCATAGTATCGTTGTAAGCACCACCAATTGGTAAAATCCAACAAGCTGGTAGCTCTCTAATCGTATCAGGCACTGTATCGTAGACTCTTAACCCTGATATATTATCAATGCTTGTTGCCACTGCATCTCTTATTCCTTTAAGACTCATGGTTTCTTATACTCTCTTATAATATCTTTATCTAATTTGCTATTTAATTTACCTAATTGCTGACGCATTTGCTCATAAGCTGGTGCTAAGAATGGTATTTTAATTCTTGGGTCTGAACTGCTTGGTGTTAAAGGATTTCCACTAGCTGAAATACCTTCTTCCAAAGGCACTGCGTAAAATACGCCTTTGTTTGTTGCAGTGTTAAATACTCTTGCAACTACATCTAGCCTACCAACAGTTTTTACTTCATGATTCCATGACTGACGCATTGCACCTGAACGCACTGGTGAATATATTCTTGCAAAGTTCTTCAATGTTATTGATGCTCTTTCCAAATATTTCTCCATAGGTTTACGCAACTTTTTAGGATTTTTAAGTTTTTTATTTAATTGCTTTTCACCTTGTATTGTTGCCCCTAATTGTGCTGACATAATTAAATCCTGTGCCTTCTAAGTGGTAATAATAATCTTTGTACATCTTCATCAAGATTGTTTTGCACGTCAAATGGATTAAATTCAGGTGTGCCAATTGATGTTGCATAAGCAGTCAAGAATCTTTTACTTGTTCTAGCTGATTGCATATAACAAGCGTTTTCAACTGCTTGTGGGTATTTGTATACTGATACTGTTGCACCAGTGCTATGTGATGCCCCTGTTGTACCATTCATGCCCCTTTGAACAGTTATAGTATTACTTGATATACCTGTAATATACATTTGTTCACTATCAATCAATATTGTTTCACCAATATTTAAGTTAGCACCAGCAGTAGCAGTAAATGTAGTATCACTTGCACTAAAACTTCCATCATTAGTTGTTGTGGCTGACTGATAAGGTGTTGTGCTACTACCATTACCATATCCAAACATTCCAGCTATCTGTACGCCACGCCTTATGCCACTTGCAAAAGAACCAGCAGTTGTGTCATCACTTAATTCAATCCATTCTTTTGGATATACAGTATCACCTAATGGAAACAACTCATAATCAGTTGATGCCCATGTTTTATCTGTTGACCTGTCACTTTTAAGTGTTGTCAAAGTAGTTATGGATAATAAGTCAGTGTTTAATAATAATCTGCTACCCTTTCCCCTGAATTGTCTTGTTTCTGATGTAATATAAAAATGCCTTCTGCAAAAAGCATCTATGCTTCTTGATGCCATTTCAAGTGATTGTAACAATTCAGTATCATTGCCAGTACCACTTATATCCATCATTGTTTTTAGTGTGGCAAGATTGCCATAACTATTGCCATCTAATCTCATACCTTGTCACTCCTGTAATCCCCAATGGGACAATTTAATATACCATCTCTTTCATCTAGTGGTGCTTGTCCACAATTAGGACAAGCAACCACTCTTTTTTCTTCGTCTTGTTGCAAAAACTCTCTGTTTTCTTTTAATGTTGCTAACAATTCATTCCAAGCCATTTACATAGCCCTTACATAAACTGTAACAATACAACCTTTTGCATTACCTAAATTAGAAACAACTAAGTCATAACTTCCTTCTTCAATGAATACTGGAAAGTATGTGCTTAATGCTGGAACTACATAAGTATGCGTACTGTTTGAAAGGTTTGCCCCTGTACCAGTTAGTATATCAACTGAATTACTGTCATTCATTACAACATCATAATTGTCACTTGGTGTTGTGCCACTAGGTGAATAATGTACTGATACTATCTCACCTTGTACCATTGGAATAGCATCAACGTTAACATCACCACTTGCATCACTTGTGCAAGTCATTTGATATTTATGAACGCTATTTTTTTTAGTTGTTACTGTTGTTATACTACCAGCCATTAATTACCTTCCTTTGCTTCAGTTTTTTTAGGTCTGCCACGCTTTTTAGGTTCAGGACTAGAAGTTGCTTTTGCTTTCTTAGTTCTGTTAGAACCAAAATTGCCTTCAATCTTTGTACCAGCCCTGTTACTTCCAAATTTACCTTCAAATTTAGCCATAATTATCTACCTATTTGAATACATCTGATTTCATCAATTGTACAAGTATTAGCAGTAGCTTCACCTGTTAGGAAATGCACTGATACTCTCATTTCTGTTGAAGGTATGTTTGTACTACTGGTAGCTACAGATGAACCATTTACAAAAAATTCTACATTAGAACCATTGTAATAAAATTCAAGCTCTATATCTGTATCATCAGCCAACGTTCCAACTGAATCAGTTTGCGTTTCTGTACTTCCTGATTCTGTCACTGCTGACAAACTTGCAGAACCATCTACACTTTCAAAGTAAATAGCATTAGCCACACCACCTAAAAGTGTTGTGTCTGTTACTGCAAGACCAATAAATAGGTCTGTCTGGTCTACATCATTGATTTTTAATTTTGTATAGAAATAAAGCTCATTAGAGTCAGTTTTAAATGACTCACCATTTAATTGGAAATTACCACCATCATCTTCATTTCCAGCAGTAGTGATTATAACTGCACCACCACTTTTGTCTGTAGATGCAATTGTAGTATTACCACTACCAGCTTCAACCATTGTTGATGTCCATGCTACTGGGTCACCTGTTGTGTCATCTACTGGAAAGCTAGTGAAGTCATCAATGTACTTAACAACTCCTTCACCTGTTGCATCTAAAATTCTTTTTTGGTGTGTTGACCAAAAAGCCAAGTTACCATTTATTCTTCTACTTCTTAAATTTGGCATACGTTACTCCTTTATGTTTGTAACGCAGTTTTTAACTGCGTATGCCTTTTTAAATTTGTTTTACTTTTTCAGCCTTCTTAATTTGTTTATGTTTCATAGGCAAGGGAATAGATTTGTTAGAAGGTGTAGATAATTTATCATGAATCAACTTTATCTTTTTCTTTTTTTTATCCATTCCCAGTACCTATGAAAAAACTTTTGTTAAGGTGTTACGTAAACCTTTGAACCAGCTACTGCATCACCATTTTTCTGTTTTGCTTTATGCTTTGCGTCATGTCTGATAAGCATACCAAATACATTGTCTGTACCTGAATTGCCACCTTCAGCAGTTGTTAAAGCAATGTGGGTAAACCCATTGTCTGTGTCCAAATCTTCTGCTCTGATGTCTATAATGACAAAATCGCCATCTGCATCAATAGGTGAATCTGTGTCATAGTTTCCACCTGAAGCTGAAGTTGTTAAGTCTTTTGAACTTGTTCCTGACGAATCAGTAGCTTGTAATATTCCACAAGTATCTAAATCATCACTTGAATTAAATGTTCCTAATTCAACATAAGCAGTTGCTTTGTTGAATCCTTCCATTGAAACATAAGATGTAGTAGCAGATGTGCCACCTATATCAGCTTGTTCCAATGGTGTGAATGCCATGTCTTCTGAACCTTTGAATCCCATAGTATTTTTCTCCTTATTTTTAACTTCTTGTTGCTAATGCTACGATTGGGGACATAGTGTTGCTACCATTTTCAGGTGTAATAGCTGAATCAAGTAACATACCACCATCAATTCTTTCTGTAAATCTCCATACAGTTTCACCATTTGCAAATCTGTAATGTGGAGATGAAGCAATTGTGATGCCTTGTCTATCACCAATGTAGTAATAAGATAAGTCAGCGTAAAATATATCACCAACTGTACCTAATGTTTTACAGTGTTCTGTTAACAATACTGGTCTTCCAAATATAGTCATTGGAACACTATCTGATGCGTTATTAACAAAGATTGCACTACCACCAGTACCAACGTTTAATGCAAGTTGCATCAGTTGTGGCATAACATCAGGGTGACATACCCAAACACTGTTGTTGTGTGAATCTGGCAACATTCTTGAATACATTTTAATTATGTTTTCGTAAACAATTGTTGTTGCAGATTGTCCTGTTTCCTTTGCTACTGAAATCAGTGCATCAGAATTAAGAATACCTTCAGGGTCACCAGCACCACCACCACTTATAAATGATTTCTCTTCAAAATGTCTGATAGCATTACCAAACAAATTAATTAAAAGTGATTCAAGTGCAATAGCTGAATCCTGAACTAACTCATCACTTGCTTGTGTGTAACCAGTTAACTTTTTAGCAGTTAGCTGGAATTGTGCAAAGTCAGGCTCTGAAGCAGTATAACTACCAGCTTCTTCAACCCAGTAACCTTGAACACCACCATACACATTAGATGCGTGTGATGTATCTTTAATTCTAGGAATTTTAATTGTATTTGAAGCCATAGGTATTACAGTTGCTCTTGGTCTTACTACTGCTTCTTCTAAAGCAACACTTAATAGTTCTGCTCTAAATTCTTCAGGTACAAGGAAGCCACCAGCTTCACCTGAACCTTCATTTAATGCTTTCAATCTAAGGTCATCAGATTGTCCTGATGATTTGTCATAGATTGCTTTTGCAAACTCACCAAAAGATTTGAATTTACCATTACCTTCTTTAGCTTTGGTTTCTTCTTCACTCATTGGAAGTCTTTGAGAAGGCACGTTGGATTTAATGACATCTTCAACAACTGCTTTAGTGTTGTTTTCAATTTCATGTTTCAACTCATTAAAGTCCTTCTCTGACATAGTAGATTTTATTTCATCTTCTGCCATGATTTACTCCTTATTTTTATTGTTTTTAATTTTATTTAAACCAGCATTGACACCTTCCCTAATAGCATCAGCAACAGTATAAATTTTTTCTGTTTCCCTTGCTCTTAGTTTATTAATACTATCAACTGCTTTCATTAAATTCTCTTTTTCTTCTTTTGTAAAAGTTACTGCATTAACACTTCTATTTTCTTCACCATACCCATCAGGATTTTCTTCTTGTTCTTCTTCTTCAGATGGATTCATAATTTCATCATATTCTTCATGTGTAGAACATGGCATATAAATTGTGTTTCCATCTTCGTCCATACTGTGAGTACCTTCACAACCAATTTCTTCAGCTCTTTCCAGTGCTTCTTCTTCAGTTGTGAATTGGTCAGCTTCAGGAAGTGGTGCTTTAGATTTTTCTTCATCTAAACTGTTTGCAATACGTTCTGCCCATTTCTGTGCGTTCATACGTCCTTCTTTTTCAATACTGCCACCCCATAAGAGCCAAGCAACTTGTCCAGCAGTTGGTCTGTCTGATTCACCACGCAGATATTCGTCTGCTTTGGGTGATTTCAAATCCCCTTCATGTCTTAAAAACCAAGCTGACATTCTGACAACTTTGCTTTTAGAAATTTCACCATCAGCCATAAGCCTTGCTTCTCTTTTGGTTTTTTCAGTAAGTCCATCACCAGCATACTGTTGTAAATCAAGACCACGCTTTGCATTGTCTTTAATATACTTAGGGGGTTCAGGAACTTGTTTGTTGATTTTTTCACCATACAATTCTTTTACAATTTCTTCTGCAACTGGATTTAATCCTTTGCTTCTCATTGTTACCAATGAATCTCTATTGCTTGGAATTGTAACTTGTGAAATCTCAAGAAGTTCAACGTCTGTATAAGTACGTCTTGCATTATCTTCACCATTGCCTTCCTGATAGTCATAAGCCATGAATCCAACTGAATATGCAGATTTACCTTGTTTTGCTAACTCATATCCCCAATCAGCTTCAGCATTGCCCTTGTTAATGTAGTATTTAGCTACACCTTCAAGACCTTTGTCTGTAACTTCTAGTGATACCCATTCACCTAACTGTTTAGTTAAGTCATTGTAGTCATGTGATGAGATTAGCACTGGGTGTTTCATAAAATCATCTATGGTTTTACGCCAAGCTGATGAAAGTATTACTTCCCCATCTCTATCCACTGCTTCAGTTGACACAATAGCTTTGATATAACCATCTTGGTCATCAATAGCTTTGGTTTCTGCTCTGTAACTTTTGAAAATTTTTGTTGATTGTGTACTGGCTGACTTTCCACACGCTTCTTCTGTTCTTTCCATTAGAGTAGAACAATATGCTTCAGGATTATCCTTATCAGAATTAGCCATGACACACGCATCAAAATTTTCATATTCACAATTTGAACCAAAAGGCATTGTGCTTACTCCTTATTTACTTATAAATTTAAGCCTTTTTTAAACAAAAAAAGACCTTATATAAGTTGGTCACTTATAAAAAACGCACTCTTGGTGTCACATTACTGGCATTGGTGTCATGCACTCTAGCCATATTCAATTTTTAAAATTATAAACTAATCAGTTTTGTTTTGTCAAACTTTTATCATTAAATTTAATTTCTTTTTTACATCTACTGCAATACAAACTAACAGTTCCAAGTAGTTTCTTGGCAAGTAATTTGTCACAATCAGGACATCTTGCTTCCTGTAATGGGTATTCATAATCAGATTCTTTTGTTTCTATATTTTCTGATTGTCCATCGCCAAATTGATTAACATAATATGTATGTGGGTCATTAATTTGAACACCAGCATCAACAAATTCTTGAAGCATATCAACATCAATTTCTTCTAGCATAGTACATCTGCAATTAACATTGTTTGCTGGGTCACTACCTAACGCTGGTGCATCTAACAGTTCACCACCTACATTAAATGGTTCTTGCACTGGAACTCTTTGCCCATCAGCAAATGAATGGTCATCTCTAGTTTCACCATCTTGCGTTGTCAACCACACTTTGTTTGTTACCACTTCAGATTGTTTAGATGATTCAAGCACTGCATGATTTAAAGCTGAAGCAGTTTCAGTTCTTGCTACCTTTGTAGCATAAGATTTGTTAAATGGATAAACTGCATCATCTCCAAATGATTGGTTTATTTGCGTTGCCAGTCCATCAACACCAACACCTTCTATATCTCTTGATGCAATTATTAAATTTCTAACTTCTTGTGCTTGTGTCCCAATAAGAAGTTTAGATTTAGACAACGCATTTTGTCTAATAAAATTAACAACTGCATCTGATTCAGAATCAAAGTCATAACTGTATGGTGTTGTTTGTTTAACTGACCTTGTAAGTAATCTGTTTGCCCTTCTCATTATTTCTTCTTGTGCATCTTTACCAGCTTTGGCAATAGACTTTTTGTAGAAAGCAGTCAATGATTCTTCCATTACTTCAAGCCACTTCATTTCATTAAATGGATTTTTAGTAGGGTCATCTTTTAAATTAGCAACAATTTCTTTTTTTTGCTTGGCATATATTTTTTCAAATTCATTTTCAAGTTCATTTTGAAAGTTATCATACTTATCAAGAAATGACTTTGCCCTATAGCTTTTGTATTCTGTTGTAAAATCATTCATTTCTTTTAAACTTTTTTGTCTTGTAACTGATTCAGGTACAGATGCTAGTGGCATCATAAAGACATCACCATTTCTAACTGAGTCAAGACCAACTAAGGTTCTTGCTTCGTTACGTGTTATATATCCTGATTTAAAACCTGTATCTGCTACTGACAAATTGCGTTGTACATCTTCAGGCACTGGTGAATCATAATCAAAATACAAATCTTCACCAAACATAGGAATGAACTGTTCATTTAACTTTGCCCTTATCCTGTGCAATCTTGGTTTTAATACCCATCTTGCAAATGTATATTCAGATGCTTCAGCGTTTGCCCTGTTTACAGATTCACTTATTCCAAGTATATGTAGTGGCATACCATAAGCACCTAATATAACATCACGATTCATTAACCTTAATTGTTGAAATTGCATATCCTTTTGGTTTACAGTTTTGCCTGTCCATGTAGCACCCCCTTCCAGTATTGCTACTTTGTGACTTCTTGAAACTCCTTGATGTTGTTCATTCCATTGGTATCTCAATCTTTCATACTGCGAATCAGTAAGTGTGCCTTCAAAGTTTATAACACCTGAAGGTTCAGCACTGTTTTGAAAGAATGATTTATTATATTGACTGCTAAATTTTTCAGCTTCAATATCTGACATAATAGAAGCAATGGGTGACTGCCCCCTGTAAGGATTATTAGGATTAGGAAGTTTGATGTGTATAACTTCATCTGTTTCTAATGGAATCTTGTCATGTCCATTTACATATACATATCCAGCAATATAATCTTTTGAATGTGGTACAACTTTTATTTTACTTGGATTTATTGCCCACAATTCTGCTGGACGTCCAATCCTATCTTTTATAACAAGCCAAAACGCTTCACCAACCAAATCAATATATGTTTGTGTCTGTTCCATCATTTCAAGTCCTGTAGTATATTCATTAACAAAATCAAACAAACTTAATACTGGGTGACTTATAATTTCTTCTTTTTCTTTAGTGCTATCATTTATTTGGTATAATCTCCAGTTAGTTTCTGCAACTGCACTAGATATTCTTGATACACAAGCAAACACCCACCCTACCTGACCATAAGCAGATATGTAATCACTTGGTGAAACGTTTGATAACGTGCCACCTATTGTGTAATTTTGAAACATTGAATTGTCAAAGCTGGGTGCTTTTTCTTCTGTCTTTAAAAATGGATTTATTTTGTTATACCATGCCATATCTTACTCCTTATAGCCAACGTATTGATGGATTTCCTGAACCACTTAGTTCAGATAATGCCCAAACAAGTGCATCAAGTCTGTCAGGACTTGGGTCACCTGAATTTGCTTCCCAATTGCAAAGCTGGTTTTCTAATCTTTCAAGATTACCAACATGATGTACCTTGCCTTGTTCATAAAGTGATGCAATTGGTTCTGCTCTTGTACGTTTTCCACGTGAAGCGTGAACAGATTTATATGGTACATTTTCTGATTGTGTACGCAGTGTATGTTCAACAAGTTGTCCCCCATTGTTGACTTCTGCAATTATTTTGTCACATTGATATTGATTGAATAGCATTATTGCTTTTTCACTCCAAGCTGATGGTGTATATCTTGCACTGGAATCATTAAGGACATAAAACTTACCTTCACTATCTTTACCAGCTACAATAATGCCTGTTTCATCACTTGTTTTTTTAGATGTCACTGCTGGGTCAATTGCAACAACAACTCTTTCTAAATCTCCAGGACCAACTTCCAATCTCCCTTCATCAAGCCATTCACGTTTCCACATAGCGTTGTCTGATTCTTCTAGTATTTCTGCATATATTTCTTGCATACCTAGTCTTGTATTTTTGTATTTAGATAATATTGAATCAAAAAATTGTTGGTTTAAATTCTCCCTGTTGTCATAACTTGTACCTTTTGTAAGTACAGTTGTTTTTGCATCTCTTAAATTTATAAGTAGTTGTAATGGTCTTGGTGTAGTAGTTACACAAACCTGTGGTTTTTCACCCAGTCTTAAAGCAAACATAAGGTTATCCCATGTTTCTTCAGGGTATTCCCATGATGCCATCTCATCTGCCCATGCAGTGTCAAACTGACTACCACGCAATTGGTCAGGTTCGTATGATGAAAATGTTTGTGCTATTGCACCATTGTCCCATGTTAATCTTCTTTTAGATGGTTCATAAGTTGGCATATTGTAAGGGGGACTGATGTTAAGCAATCCTGATTCCCCTTCTATCATTACATCACGCACATCTGCTGGAGTCTTACCAATTAAAGCTATACGCTTTGACAAACCTGACTCCACACGTTCTCTAATCCATTCTGCACCTGTTCTTGTTTTACCAAAGCCACGTCCAGCAAGAATAAGCCATGTTGTCCAGTTGCCATCAGGTGCAATTTGATTTGGACGTGCATTAAGTTCAGAACGCCAATCAAATAATTTTTTAATTGCTTGTTCTTTAGTTAGATTCTGTACTTGCTTTATCAGTGTTTGTTCTGTTGTTTCTTGCAATATATTTTTTTATTTTATCTTCTAATAAATCATTTGGACTTTCATCTTTGTCCCATACAACTGTTTGATTCCTAGCATCAATGTTGATATCTTGTTTCTTTAAATCAGCACCCCATAACTGCCTGATGTCATTTAAAATTTTTCTTGAAAATTCTGCTGATTCAATATCACCTTCAAATTCACCAATGTCATTTATTGCAGTTGCTTTCATGTAATATGGAACAAGTAAGTTTTCTAATCTTGCATTTGTAAGCACACGCATTTTCTCTACGTTCTTGCTTGTTGAATCTTCCAGTGCTTGTAGTGATGCTTTGATATCACTTGATACTACAGAAGGTGAAACGTTTAATTTTTCAGCAATTTTTTGATTTGTAAAACCAGCAATTTTATATTCTAAAATTTGATTTCTTCTTAATTTTATTGCTAAATTTTTTGACACACGAATACCCACATATTGTATGGTATTATAATATACCACAACATATAGGGATTTTACAAACTATTAATTGTAAAAATATTTTTTTATCATTACTGGTGTAATTATTGGAAGGTATTTTTGTAAAAGTTTATCTGCATGGTTATCACTTAGCAGATACCATCTGTTAATCTCTTTAGTATGGTCAGGTGTTTTGTTACCAATTGGAACATCTTCAAACACGCCTAAAACATGATGCCCTTTGGGTCTGTCTTTATCTTTCAAATCTCTCCATTTTTGTGCAGAATCTTTATATATTCTCAACTTACCTGATTTGGAAAGGTCATATTGGTTTTTTAAATAAACATCAATGCCTTTTGTTATATCTAAATCAGGATTGCTAATAATATTATTATTTTTAAAACCATACTCACTTCCAATGTGCAATAACAATTGGTATGCGTGTTGTTCCATTGTAAAACCAGCCCACATTCTTGCAATCCTTCCATGCACTTCATCATCAGGAACGTTTTGTTCTTTAATCAGTGTTTCAAATTGCGTAAGAATTGTATTTTGAAATAAAGCAAGGGTAGGAATAACAGTGTCACCATACATTAGTTTATCAAATGTATCTGCAACATATCCAAATTTGAAATCATGCTTTTTAGGGTGTCCAAAAGTCTGACTTATGTCAAACCTTTCATCATTTTTAAGAAGGTGTTCTATTTCTTTTAAATACATTTGTCAACTATTGATAGAATACAGTGTAACATTATCTACTTCACCATAATCATTAACTGTTCTAATCAACTTGCCCCATCTTTGTCTGTAACCAAGAAGGTTATTGATTCCACGATTTCTTGTATTGTCATAAATTGCTTCATCAAATAAAACAAAAGTCATTCCCTGAAACTGTATTAAATCACCTTCTTCCAGTGACACATGACCTACCTGAAGTTTATCCAGCATTGGTCTTACTAAAGTATCTTTATAAAAATCATTTGTTTTTTTATTTGTTTCCCAAGCACACGCCCAGTAGCCTTCTTGCATAACATCTTGTACTCTACCAAGTGACATCTGCAAATCATCAACCCTAAATCTCATCTGCTCTGAATCTAATTCACCTAACAACTCATGCGTTCTAAAAAATTGATTACCTTTGTCCCAGCCTATGTTTGCCAAAACATTTACATCTTCTCTCCACTTCCTTTCATCTCTAAACTTCTTCAGCTTGTAGAATACTTTAACATCTGCATTACCACGCTTCATAAGTGGACGCATAATTTCTGCATCATTGATTTCTCTGTAATAATAGCCATCAGGCATTGATTGTGTATACATTGCATTTCCCTTTGTGTTTGTAGGAAGGAACACAACTAAAAAGAGTCTATGAAAACTAAGTTGACATTATGCTTTTTAACTTTAAGATAATTGGATAGAAACTAAAAATCAAACAAGAAAAAAACTATAAATGTAACTGCTTGGCTCACTATTGATAAACAATAGGTCATGGCACAAACAATGCGTTACTTATCAACTGGTGTCCCTTCCATTTATATATATCTAAAAAGCATAAAGGTATATGCAACCAATGTCAATGTCCATTTTGGTTTTTTTTAAAATTTATAAATACCTAATTGACCTATACATATTGCCTATCTGCGTAAATATGATACCCCCCCCTGTATGCGTGTATATGCGTATATATAGGGATACATGGTATTAGGCATATATAAGCATTATTATATGCGTATATTTATCCACGCATATCTTTAGGACGTTTAGGTTTTAATCCTGAATTTATTTTACGCTGGATATAAGTTGGTTCTAAATTTACTACCTTGCACCAGTACCTACCTGTGTCACTGCGTAGCCACTTAGAGCCATGCTCTGCTATGCCACCACGAATCACTTCACCTACCAGTAGAATTATTTTATCTTGAACGTGTCTGTCACTTGCATCACCTATCAGGCTAGTGTCAGGGTGCAAGTCCTTCCATGTGGTATACCTAGATAGGCTCATCTTCTCATTAGGATAAGCATACTCTCCAGTAGATTTTTTGCGTTGTGCCTTTTGTGAATTATCATCATGTATGCATTTTGTGTATTTATCCTTCAACGCCATCTTTCTAATACTGTCAATAAATCTGTTCATCTGCATATAATAACAATATAACTATACGAAGTATAGTTATATGTTATAGGAGTACGTTATATACGTATATAGAAGGGTAAACCATATAACAGAATAAAGCAAACGTTATGTATCTTATGAAGAGATATAACAGTTATATAACAAGGTATAACAAGTTAAACCATGTTACTGTTAGTTTTACTTTCTTCTAGTTTAGTTTCTAAGTCTTTCAAGTCTTGTCTTAATCCATCTACGTTTTGCCTGACATCTTCATACCAGTAGATTAAGTCAATTACTAATTGTATTTCTTCTTTAGTTAAATCAATATGCACAGAAACACCCATAAGAATCTTCAGCAACACCATCAAACATAGACATTTGGTCTTGTCCTACTTTTGCCAGTTCTTTCAGTGTTGTGCCTTTTAATATGGTCATCTTGCCTAATTTTTCAGGGTGTTTTTTACGCATCTTATCTTCCCATTCTGCAACTTCTTTAAACCTTTCAGGAAACCTGTCTTGTAATAACTTCCAACCACTTTTACCTTGTGCAATACATCTGCCACCACAATTGTTATGTGGAAATCCCATCTTGTACAATCTTGGTATTTCTATACCCCAAGACTTAACAACTTCAGAATATTTTTTTGTGATAATTGGTTTCCATATCAAAGGAAAGTCTAATTCAACATCTTTAATTAATCCATATTTTGCTATAGGTGTTGCCATTCTATGCTCTTCTGACCAATCCATGCCAAGATGCACTGTTACTGGTTTGGGGTCAAATTGTTTAATCCATTTAAAAAATGGTTCAGATTTTAATCCCTTGCTACAAATTCGCATACGTCCATTAGCAATAACCTTCCAATCTTCACTAAACTGTAAAGGATTTCTACCTTCAACATATCTAGTAATTTTCATATCCCAATAGTTTTCTAAATCTTCAAGGAATCTATACAAATCTTCATCTTCCCATTGAGTATCAGCAAACCACAATGTAACATTTTCTTTGCCATACTTTTTAATAACTAAATCACCAGCTACTGCTGATGCAGTACCACCACTTAAACTAACAACGTGTTTCATTTTTATCTCCTTTATTTATTAACAATACCATTAAGTATGACATTCCACATTCCTTCCTGTATCAATGCAGATTCAATTTCTTCTTCACTGGACATATCAGCAATATCAAGCATATTTTGAATTGCCATTTCTTCTTGTTCAGGTGTCCTTGCTCTACTAAACAAAGCTAATGCCAGTCTTAATGCTTCTGTATTATTATATGGTTTCTTGTTCCACATTTCATTTCTCATCTGTTTTTTACTCCAGTATATTCTGTTGCCTTTACTTTTGTTACTTTAAATGCCATTCTCCATACACTTTTTAAATCAACACTGTCAATTAAAACAACCTTTCTCCAGTGACAAATACCAAAGTTAGCAATGCGTTCAACAACTTCTTCAAATGATGGATTACTGTTGCCATAATAAGAAGCTAAATGGGTTTGTGTAATACCATTTAATATATTCACATAAGGTTTAGGAAACGTTAAGAATAAATAACTATCTTGCATTAACAAAAATATGTCAGGAAAGAATCTGCTAGGAAACCCATAAGGGTCAACATCAACTATGTCATAATGTTTTTTGTCATGTATTAATTTATGAAACAATCTATAACTATCTCCAGTTTTTAAATGCTTCTTGTCATACGCTTCAACACTTCCATACTGTTTATATACCTTTGTTAAGTTACCTTGTCCAGCAAACAATTCTAATATCTTATAAGAACTATCTTCTGATAATATACTTTTTATTTGATTAATCTTTTGCACTGGGTGATGCAACTTATCTGCATTAGTTTCTTGCTTGTGCCTAATCTCATCATGCAATATTGCCCTGTAAGATTTGTTGCTTTCCCCCTTAGGTCCTGGATTAAATAATGGTAGTTTTTTTTGTATAAACATAACTAAAATAACCCCATCTGTTTAGTCCTTTCAAGGCACATATCAAGATATTCTGCTTTAACATCTATACCTATTGATTTCCTTCCCAGTTCCTGTGCTACTTGCAACGTTGTTCCAGTACCAGCAAATAGGTCTAATACAACATCACCTTCTCTTGTACCAGCTTTAATACACGTCATTGGTAACTCTTTAGGAAACACTGCATAATGCACGTCTTTAAACAAAGCAACACCCATTCTCCATACGTCCCTTTTGTTCCTGTATTCATAGTCATTGTGCTTTAATCCAGCAATGTAATTACGCATGGGTGTTGTATTAGTCTTGTTGTTTGGATTATCTCTATCTCTTGTATAGTTATCCTGTGATGTTGATGGCTCTTTAATAGCCAACGCATCATAATAATATTCAGGTGATTTGCTAAACAAAAATATATATTCATGTGACTTGGTGCATCTGTCTTTTACTGATTCAGGCAAAACACTTTTTTTATCCCATATTATATCTTGCCTTAAATACCAACCATCATCTTGCAATGCAAACGCAACTTTAAATGGTATGCCCATTAAGTCTTTCTGCTTAACATTGTTTGCCATATCATCTGCTTTAGAATACTTGTCACCTATGTTAAGCCACACTGTCCCATCTTCTGCCAGTACCCTTTTAACTTCTTTAAATATATCAACTAAATTAACAATGTATTCATGCAACGTTGCTTCAAGTCCTAGTTGGTCTTTATGCCCATAGTCCCTTAAATTGTAATAAGGGGGACTGGTAACAACGCAATTAATTGATTCATCAGGTAATGTTTTTAATACATCAAGACTGTTGCCTTTGTATAAAGTAACTTGGTCATTCTTATTATATAAATATTCATTCATTTTTTAACTCTACTGGTACACACTCATTACACCACATCACTACCCTGAATGCCTTTGTATCACCCCACACCTTGCCTTCATATCTGTTCCTTCCACACTCAACGATAGTCATACGCACACCACAAGTGTAGCAATCCATATAACCATCACCTTTGCCTTTTACTACCATTATATCTTCTATCATAGTAACCATAATTATACCTTACCTTGTCTAGTGGTTCTTGCCTTTCTCTTCCACTTGTCTTGCATATAATCATTCTGTGCATCTTGTTGCAACTTCTTCTTATTCAATTTGCCAACCCAGTTGCCTGTCTTAGGATTGTATTTCAATAACATCTTCATTTATTCATCTCCCTTAGGCATTACCATGCCTTCATGTGTAAATGTAATTGCATATTTTTCATCATTCTTTCTACTTATTTCTTGGTACTCTATAAAAATTCTTCTCCTTCATCTAAACTAGCAGTCTGTAATTTCTTCTTTCTTTTTTTCTGCTCTGCAGTTGTGTTTTCATTATAGTAAAACCAAAAAAGATTTTGAAATTCAGGCATTTTGTTTTGTGCAACAAACCTTCTCCAATGTTTTGTTCCAAATGTAAGACTTAATTGATATGGTGTCATATCGCTATTTTTAAACGATTTGGCAAACTGCTCTGCAGTTATGTCCATATATGTATGTGGATTATCCCAATCAGTATTTATTAAATATGTAACTGCCAACTGTAATTTTTCTTTCTTTATGTAATATCTACCCATTTTACTTCTCCCTTATCTTCATAAACGCTTTGTAATTATTATAATCACATATTCTTATATGCTCTTTTTCGCCTTTCTTTGCTATTATTTCAGCGTGTTCTTCCATCAGGGTACGTTCACACATAGACAACGCTTCTTGCCACCATTGGCAACATTTCATGCTAACAATATCATTACCAGTATCAACGTTTTGTAATTTAGCAAAACAACTGTTCCAATTTTTACTGTGGTCTTGATATTTGTTTACACATTCTAACAATGCTGGATTAAACTGTAGTAACTCTTCCTTTTGCTCATCAACCATTGGTTTGTCTATTGGGTCATTATGGTCATAAGAATATGTGCTTTCATCTTTCGCCATATCAAGCAATGGTTTCCAAGTGCTAGGGTCATCACCACGTTGCTTCATCATAATTTTACTTGTGATGTCAAAAAGCATTGCCCTTTCTTCCTTGCTCATTTTATTAACGCCCACAACTCTGCTTTCACTAAGCCAAAGATTGTTTAAAGTTGTTTTAATAAGTTCTAATTCATTTTTTGTAAACATTTGCATTTCCTTTATGCTAAATTAATAATTAAGTAAACCATAAAACACATCTACTACCATTGTCAACCCATATAAAGTTTTAGTTTGCAAAAATATACTTTTTTAAGCAATGTACTTCTACTTTTGTCAATTCAAGGCATATTTTGTTATAGAATGGCACAAATAAGCAATGTAAAGAATTACTAAAAGTAATATTGCTATTTTAATATCATTGCCCATACTACCAGCTTATTGAACTTGCATTGTTGCCATAGTTCTTGCCCTTAACACCCCATAATCCATTTCCAAAATGTATCATGTTATCATTCCTAGACATTGATGCCCTGACACTGTTTAACTTTGAATCATCTAGTTCCAGTGCATACAGTATTTCATTTAAACTTAACTTCTCACTACTTCTTGCCAGTATCTGATATATCTCATCAGTTCTTGTTCTTGCAACTTCATAGTTTTGTATTTCTTTTGCATCTGCATTGTTAATCATTATTGAATCAGGTAAGAACTTTAAATTAAACCCAATTGGTTTTTGTAGTGAACCATTGTTTATCTTTCTGTGATGAAGTACGCTATTTATTTCTGATTCACCTTGTTCCTGACTCTTTTTAATCTCCCATATACTTCTAGCACCATTCCACCAAAAAACGCTTCCAAATGGTGTTTTCTTAGCAGTATTCTCTTTTGATGTATGTGCAATATTAATAAAAGTAACTTCAGGAAATGTACGCATAGCATTAAAATATTTGTTTGTTTCTTTATCACTAATAGGTTCAGGACAAGCATAGCCAACAGAATCAACAACAATGAATCCAATATCATTCCTGTCTATCTCTTCCCTTAAATGCTCAACCATATCTACTAGTGGTGAATTGTATCTTCTATACCAAATGTTTGCATAAGGCATATCAAGACCCATGCCTTTTGATAATTTGTCACCACGTCTTTTAAATTCAGCTTCACTTGTTTCATAATCCAAATACAAAACATTCTTCTTTTTAGCAGATAACCAATCAAATCCAAAGCCTTCAGAAACCAATCCAGCTATCCAAAGTGTAATAACACTTTTACCAGTACCACCTTCACCAAATATAATTGATGGTTCATTAGCTGGAAATAATGGTGTAACCAACATACCTTCATCTGTTGCTTCAGCTAAGTCACGCAAGTTAATAGCTGGTGCAGTTTCATCTTCTCTAAATGCTTCAAGAACACTGACACAAGAATATTCAATAATTGCGTCCCATTCTTCATAGTTCAAATCATCTGCCCTGTTGTAACAAGTCTTAACCATTGATGTCTTTCCATTAGCACCTGATGACTGGTCAATGTTAGCTTTAGATTGAAATATGTGATGTGCCTGAAACTGCAGTGGTCTTAAATACTCAACCCTAACATCTGCTGAAGTATATCTGTCTTGTGATATCTTATCTAACCTAATCCTTATATTCTTTTTAGGAAAGTCAAATTTGAACACGTTGCCAATACGATTGTATATAACATCTTCCAGTGGATTTTCTATTTCAATTATTTCTTCATTCTCTATCTGTTCTTGTTCCAATTTGTATTCCCCTAATTTTTCTACTTTGTTTATTTCTTTTAACACCTGTAATTGTTCCTAGCATAAAATCAACATCACCTTGTAACTTGTCTAGCTTCATTTTCTTTTTTGTTTCATTCATTGTATTGTATGCCATTCTTGATTCTGTAGCTGATTTTTGAACCATATCTGCTAAGTATCTATTTTGTCTTAATGACTGACACAATAACCTAATGATTGTTTCATGAAACAAATAACCTTCTCTTACAATAGGATTACTTAAATTTTCTTCTAGCTGGTCTATCTGCTTATAAGTCATGTTACCTAATTCCATTACACACCTTTCATTTCTTCACTGCCAAGTATTTCTGTCATTAGTGCATGAATTTCATTGGTGTCATGTTCAATGCTTTTAAGTGCATCATTCAATTGTGTCTTTCCTTCAATTAAGTCAGCACCTATTCCTACTAGGTTCATTAACACTATAGCCTTTGTAGGTGTTACTGAATCAACTTTGTTTATACTGGCAACAATAATGTCTTTAGCAATTGCTTCTCTGCTATTTCTTGCCCTAGCTTGTCTGTCCAGTTCTCTAAAGTCATCAACTGCAACTGTTACTGCCCTACCTGTATTTGTTGGTTTTGTTGCATTGTTTTGTGGTTCAGGTGTAAATAATTCATCTGAATTATCTGTTGCCTGTACTTCAGCTATTTGCCTTGTTGTCCAGTCAACTGTATGCCAGTAGTGGTCATCATAGTCACCTGACTTGGCATTGCCATCTTTGTCAGATTTTAAACTGTCCCTTGATACCATAGCCTTATAAGTATCATTAGGTTTAGGGTCAAAGCCTTCTGTCTTTTTTGCAAACACTGTTTCATTGTGGTCATACTTACCTGAAAAATCAGGTATGCTAATTTTCATTTGCCAATCTCCACTTTGTGCAGTTTTTACTTCTTTTATAACAACATTTCTTAATTGTGTTTGATGTTGTCCTGTTTGTAGTTCTATTCTTTCATAAGCCATTTTTTCACCTTCTGTCTGTAACTTTAAAATAAAATGATTTTGGTAGTTTGATTCTTTCCAGTAATTCAGCCACTTCACTTCCACGCTTCCTAAACTTGTTTAGAATCCTTATATCCCATTTTTCTTCAATCTCAACCATCTTGGTTTCTTTTGGAGTATAAGCACCTGAAGATACCAAATCTTCAGATGGTATTAATTCTAACAATGGTGTTAGTCTTGATTTATCATAATCCCAAGTTCTAACCATTGTGATTACTTTAGCATCATCAATTAATTCTTCAGCACCTTTATCTTCCATGAATTGTTTAACATGGTACTTTGCTTTATCAACTTCATCATTTGCTTTCTTTTGATTAGCTAGTGCTTGAAGATAATTTTTGACTACTTCTGCTTCTGTTCTATTTGCCATATTGTCCCTTTAACTTATGGTTTATATACGTCATTAACAATAACGTTAAGCGTTATTGTTAATACTTATATACATATATACGTATATATACGTTATATACGTAATAGGTAATACAAGATTTAGTTTTGTCTAATAAAATCCCTAGTTTCTTTTGGAAGTTTCATAAAGCAATCCCTACACACTTTCCATTTTTTTGGATAGTTAGCAATTCTGCTATATGCTTTGCCACATCTAGTACAGTGTGGTTTAACTTGTTTGGTGAAAGTAGGAAGATTATTATTGACCAAGATTTGTCTTACTCGTTCCCTTGATATATCATATTTCCTACCTATTTCAGCCATAGAAATAGCTGGGTCAGTAAGTCTTTCAGATATTATTTTTGTTGGGTCAACTTTTTGCATAAACATTTCCTGTTCAAGTATTTTAAAACTATTGTTTACAGATGTCAAATGATAGACAGAAAAAAAATATTAATATATAATTTTTTGCAAGTAAGTCATCATTTTTGATGATGGTTTGCATTTCCTTAAAACGTCAGGGGGACAAATATGGACAGAATCCATTATAACCAAAATAATATAATTCCCCCTGATGCTTTTAGTTTGGTCCTGGTGTAAATTTATGAAGAGAAATTTAAAATTTTTTACTGGTAACTATATTAATTTTTCAACTGATTTACCACCTTCGCAAATTCGTGGAAATCATAGGTCACATTTTAGAACCTTTAGAAAGTATTATAAAAACTTTCAAGAACAAGGTCTTGTAGCTTTGCACAACGCTTTGTTAAAAATAACTTTTGAATTACCATTTAAAAAAGCAATTATTGTTAATACTTTTTACAACAATAGATTGTTAGATTTAGACAATTTTGGATATGGCATGAAAGCCATACAAGATGTACTGGTTTACAAAAAAGTATTAATTGATGATGATGCGTTAAGCATCACACCTATAAATAAGTTTCGTAAATGTACCAAAAATGAACGTAGAGTAGATGTAACAGTGTTTGATATTACTAATTACAAAAGCGTGTCTATTGTGGCTGATTCTGATTTTCTTTTAACGCTTTAATTAATTTCCAATATTTAGACATTAATTGACTACGTTCTTCATTTGTTATTTTACCATCTGCAACTGCATCTTTAGATGTTTCAATTAATTCCATCAATTCATCTAATGCTGATACATTTTCCATTGCAAATTTAAAAACCTTTCTCCATTTAATTTCCATAAGTTTCTTAATCATTCTTTACTCCAATCTTTTACTTTTGTGCCACCCCAGTATTCAACTGCAAGTCCACACTTAATTAATTCACTACCAGCATTTTGCCATATATCACCATTTTTAACAAACAAATGTCCTAATACCCTACCATATTTACCTGTACCTTTTGCAGATACAGATTGTATAGCAAGGTCATTGTTACCTATTATTAACCTTAACATATCCCTTGCCTGATAGCCTTTTGCTTTTTCTATTTTGCTTTTTGTTCTTAGTTCAGGTGTATCAATTCCTATGATTCTAAAACTATTTATGTATTTCATTTTAAAACCCATATCAATTACCAAGTTTGATACAGTGTCACCATCATAAACTGAGTCAATTCCCCTTTTTGCATCTAAACTTGCTTTATATGTATAAAAATCCATTATTCATTCTCCAATACTTTTAGTGAAACACCACCAAGAAATCCAAAAATTCCACCTATAACTGCAGTAATGATTTCAGTTCCTTCCATCTTGTAACCAATCCATATTGCAAAAAGACTAAATATAGTAGCACACAAGATTGCCAACGCTATTTGTGGTCTGAAATTTTTCATTTATTACTCCCAAAAACACTGCCACTTAGGATAGCACCAAATGACAAATGAAACAATCCACCACCTTTCAAGGTAAATGGTTCATGTTGACTAACTAATTTTTTTAAATATTCCATTTGCACCAAAGGGTCTTCTATCTCTTGTAAATGTGACATATAATCAGCAAGGTTTAACCCCATTCTTGCCACTCCATAATAAATAGGAACTACCATAAAATCATATATACATATAACTAAATAAACTATCAAAGCAGTCCATCTCCATTTATGTATATTGTTCATTTACTGTCACCTTTGAACACGTTTTTAAAATCATCATATTTATTCCACACCTTATCTTCTAAGCCACTATGCTTGTACCAGTGTTGAATTAAATATGTTACAGATGCAGTAAGTATAATTGTACTAATTGCAATATTAACTTTCTTTTTCATGTTGTCCCTTTATGTTTTATTCTGTTGGTAAACTTGCTATTTCTGACGTGAGCAATTCAGCGTTATCATCAACCACCCAGTGAACTGCATTTACTGATGCTTCAATTTTAAAATCTTTTGTACCAAATCCATCTCCAGCACCTATTCTGTTGTGACTAATAATCACTTTATCAGCCTTTACTCTTTTAATGTTACAAGTTCCACCCTTGCTTACAATATTGGTCATTGTCAGTTTGCCAATTTGCCCATTAACATTGTTAGTATCTGCTGATAAATGGATTCTGTCATATAATCCATAATCAGTTTTAAGTGACTTAGATTGAAAATGCCCACCAATAATTGCTCTTCTTAATCCTGTACCAGCACTTTGGGTGATGCTCTGTCCGTCTGATAGGTTTCCAATGATTTCTATACTGTGTGCAGTGACATTTTCTACGATTAACTGCTTACACCTGTTATAACTAAATTCTAGCGTTCCCACTTCCAGCCAAGTAGAAACACCACCTGAATTTGTTCCTTCTACAAGAATTGCTTCTGTTTTACCTGAAGGCAACGTGCTACTATTATAGGCAGTTCCTATACTGGTATTTGAAATAGACACTTCAGCAATTGGCAGTGTTCCAACAATAACTCTAAGCGTGTTATCACCATCTTGCCTTTTAAGTGCTTGTTCTAGTGTTTCATCAGGTATATTTATATTACCTGTAGGATTGTTACTAGAATAATACCCAGCATCACCATTTTCAAAAGTCCTGTCTGCCAATATCGTTTCATTAACCACAACACCTGTTGATGCAACTGAACCAGCTACAAGAAGAGAAATTGCAGTATTTGGACTGAAACCAGCCATTCTAAGCAAACTATAAGGTGTTTTAGCTATATTAAAAGCAGTACGCCATTTTGTAGATTCTGAATTTAAAAATTCTATTTTTGCAAACAACCAATCACGCCATATTCTAATTTTGTTATAGGCATTTACTGGAAAGTTTATAATTGCTCTAGGACTAGACTTAATTGCTCTTATTACCTTGCCAATACTTCTTATATGTATAGCTAAACCTAAAGCAATCATACCACCTGATATAGACCATGCTATGTAACCTTGTTCTTGCCACCATTTAACGTCAGCAAACAAGGTTTCAAGCGTATAATTTGCATATTGTAAATCAGGTAAATAACTTGCTATAAATGGCACTGGATTAATATAGCTACTAAAAGCTAAAATACCACCACCACTGATAATAACCACAGTGAATGTATTTAACGTAAATTTGCCAATACCTTTTAAAATTTTTTTTATATTAGGTTTTTTAAATCTTGGTAATTTTATATTTAATTTTTTCATAAGCATCTCCTTTTAAATTAGCAATGCAACAATTAAGCCTATTATAAGTATAACAAGTGTTGCTAACAAGACGTTTCTTGTTTTAAATAACGTGTTTAAAATTTCATATTTCCAGTTAATCATTTTTATATTTATTGCATCTATTTTTCTTTCTATTAATTCCATATCTTTTTCAGTTATTTCTTTTTTGTTTTTCATATTTTTACCAATTTGTTAATAAATTGGCACTAATCACCTACACAAAGGGACAACGTTCCACATAGGTAACTAGTGCCTATCCAAACACTAGGTTTGGATATATTATGCAGTGTATATTTCCCTAACACTTATTGCCCCATCAAATGTTGCTGAACCACTTCCACCACCTTCAACACTCATTTTAAAAACTTTTGAAGATGTAGCTGGATTGTTAACTGTTTGATTAAATATAATTCTGTTTTGTCCAGCGGCTAATTGCCCAGCTGACCTTGTTTCTGTTTCTATAACAGAACCATCAAAATAAAACTTAAATGTTCCTGTTAAATTCACATGACCAGCTCTGATAACTATTACTGCACTAGCAACATAATATCTTCCACTACCACCAGCAGTTATACTTAGTGTAGTGCCAAAATCTTTTTCACCACTGTCACTACTCATATCGTAACTTTGACCTGTATTAGCTTCAACTATTTGCCCTACTGTTAAAACATCAGATGATAATGCTAATCTAGTAGCAGAACCACCAGTAGGTCTAAAATATAAGCCATCTGATTTTGTATATAATACTGTATGCCCACTTGTAGGTGCTGAAGGGTCTGAACCCTGATGGTCATAAGTTATTGTGTCAACATTGTTTAATGCACTTGCACCATCTCCAGCACTTCCTGAATGTGTATGCAATGATACTGCACTAAAGTTATCCCTAATGTGCGTATTCATTATTGTATGCGTTACTAATTCCCCACTTGTCCAATCTCTTGGTGTTGTATAAGCCATAATTTACTCCTTTATGCAGTTTCTACTTGGTCTGCTGAACCACCAGCTTGTCTAATAAATAAACCACCTGATTTAAAATATACAATGCAATGACCAACATCAGGTGCAGATGGGTCACTGCCTTGTTGGTCATGAATAATTGTATCTACATCATTTAAGTTTGATGAACCATCACCAGCAGAACCACTATGTGTATGCAAACTAATTGCATCAAAATTTGCTTTAATATAAGTATCACACCACGCTTCAGTGATTTGAGTTCCTACATCTACATAAGGTACATCTGTCCATGCCATAATTAATATCCTATATATGTTTCTGATTCTAATAAACTAACACCCATTACCCAAAACTTTCCAATAGAAGATACTGGAGATAACGCATATACTACAGTATGTATTTTATTATTATTTACAAAATGACTTTCATTTTCAATAAAAAAATCTTTATCTGCTGAAAGCAATCCTGTTTTAGTATGAGCATCTAAAGTTATTCTATGTGATATGTCTAAAGACATAACATTGTCTAGCGTTGTATCATTTCTGTTTGCTGGAATAGTAACGTTTAGTATTTGCAATGGGTCTTTAAATCTTACAAGGTTATATTGACACCATCTAAATCCTTCTTCACTATCAGGAACAAATGGTGCAGTTGAGTCATGCACCCTTTTACCAAATGCAGTTTCACTTGTAGAATCACTTGCAGTTATTTGAGTATCATCAAGTGATGAAGTTACTGTTGCTCTTGCTTGTAATTTTGTTATATAAACTGTACTGGCATTACCATTAGTCAAAGTAATATCCATATAATTAGCAGTTTTAACATTTGCAATAGTTAAATCACTTGTTGCGTTACTTCCTGAACCATCAGCAGAAGTGTTTGCCAGTACATCTGTTGTACTTGCAGTGCTTGTCCACGCATTAATACTGTCAGCACTTGTATAAATAGATTGCATAGTATCTGAAGTTAGTTGTGGAAAGAACGCCCTGTATATTCTTGTTTGTCCACTTGGTATAGCTGGTGAATCAGCACCTGTTTCTGCATGAATCCACACTACATCAGCACCTGATTCTGTTTGATAGTTTTTAATATTAACTGTAATTTCATTAAATATATTTTTTATTGAATCTTCTTGTTCAATTCTGTTAAAACTAAAATTGCTTGTACTGGTAGCATCAGATAAAGTAGCCTGACTTGTAGTAGCAGTTGTGTCTACTTGCCTTGCCTGACGTTTTTCAAACTTAATCTTGCCATCTTTTGTTTCAGATACAAAACCATTTTCACTATTTTCAACCATTCTTAAAGCATCAATTGTTTTTGTGTCTGCTGGTATTGTAAATCTTTTTATTGTTGTATTACCTGTATCTAAATCCCTATCACTTGCCCCCCAACCTGAAGCATCTAAAATATCACCTATTGCAGTACCAGTGTTTCTGTCTGTTTGTGGTGCAACCTTTACTGTTTTTTGATTAAGAAAGCCAAGTGAACCAATTGCTTCTAACACTGCAAAGTCATTCCCTTGTAAAGTAGGAAATGGCACAATAGATTTTACAAACCCTGTCCATACAATTTGATTGAATCTAAATGGAAATGTATAAGCAAAGCTACCAGCACCCATTTGCAAACTTACCTTTCTTGCTGGTACAAGATTGCCAAACAAAGCACCATCACTTTTAAATGGACTAAATATGCCAGTTGTATTTCTTAATACTGCCCTTAACGTACCACTAACAGAATCACCTGTAAGATTGTTTGCAAAGTCACGCCCCCTGTCCCAATTTAATTGTTGGACATGAGAACTTATGTTTTCATTAGAATCTGCATAATCTCCATCATTATTCCAATCTACATATAATTGATAATTTGTAGTTGCCATTATTCCTTCTTCTTATTTTGCAATTGTTTCAATTGATTAATTTCTTTTACTAAATTTTCATTTGATTCAGATAAAACGCAAAACATTAACTTATGCCACGCTAGGTCATCATATTCTCTTAATTTTTGTAATGTTGTATCTGTAATATTCACTTTGTATTGTAAATTTTCTTGCATAGTTGTCCCCTTTATTTATTAATTATGTACTAGTGTATTTATCTTGTATAGCCTTCCATTCTTTATAGACATCAGAATTTTTAGCATCATCACCAAAATGACCATCACCAACTTCAGTCATGAAATTATTTAAAAAATTATAATAATTATTCATTTTATTATTAGACATTATTGCATCTTCTCTCATTTGCAAATAATCTGCATGACTTCCACCACTTGCAAAAGTTTGGTCAAAACTTTGTTGTGCAGTCATATTTGTTGCTTGTCTAGTTATTTCTGCTTCATATTCAGAATCAGTTAATTTGATTCTTTCACCATTAATATTCTTGTACAATTCTGCATTTGCATTTTTTAATGTAGTTTTATTTTCTTCTAATGTA
>VTLG01007015.1_pt1 | contig 33611 bp, 36 predicted proteins | sample 4694571 | NCBI WGS metagenome assembly VTLG01 (sample SAMN12604809, study PRJNA352737) | marine metagenome | biome: ENVO:00000447; feature: ENVO:00000209|ENVO:00000569|ENVO:01000036; material: ENVO:00002151; isolation source: viral sequences binned using virsorter ...
CGAAGTGTTGGTATCTCCAAGTAACATCAAATGTTTCCAGAGCATCAGCTGCACCAGAACTCAATTCTATAGCAGCAACTGATGTAGGCCAAGCACTTCTGAAGATATAAGTCTTCAGAACTGTATCGTCACGATCTAACTGATCTACAGTTAAATCACTCTGATAATCAGCAGGAGCAATAACTCCAGTGTTATCTGCAAAGTCATTGATACCGTTAGACCACCTTTCCATAGCGTTACGGATCATAAAGTCCGTATCATTATAGAATGTAGTTGTCCAAGGGTCTGCAAATGTCCTATCACCAGCAATGTAGATACTTCTTCCTCGAAATGGAACAGCAATTTCAGCCAAAGTTTGTGCAGGCAGACTAGCAGTAGTTACAAGAAAAGAAGCTCTTCGTACATCAAGGCCAATAGCAATGCCAGGTGGCGGTGTTACTGTTATTCTAAATTGGTTAGCACGAGCGCCACCACCGATTAGATTTGCTTTAAAGTCATCTATCTGTGCCATGATTAACCTCCTACCTCGCTAAATGCAACCCCAGTTCGGACTGCAATAAAGTTTAGGGTAATGAAGTTGATGGAACGAGCTGGTTTGATGTAAATATCACCAATAAACTCGTTGCGATCAATGACTTCACCTGTATTATTAGATGAATCACAGACTACCTTAAAGTCAAAGATTCCTCGTCTTCCCTGTACATCCCTCAAAAAAGGTTCTACCATGTTTCTAAACTGCGCCCTTGTAAACTCATCATTGAATTCAAAGAGTTGATATTTAGAAGCAGTAGCAATCGCCTTCTCAAGTACCAAGAACAACCTACGCACGTTAATACGATCAAATGCACTAGGTTTCGTAAGAGCAGTCTTATCACCAAAGAGAATAACACCTTGGCCTGGGAAATTCGTAACAGGGTTAACCCTAGAACGATACAACTGATCCCTCTCACTATTTTTAGGATTGTAAGAAAGTTTAATTGCACCACGAACTGCACCACGATTGTATCCAGCAGGGGAATACCAAGGATCGGCAACCTTATCTGCATTTGCACAAAGACCAGCAGTATCTCCATTCAATGGAACAAATCGATATACATCATTGTATTTGTCGTACATGTATTTGTATCCACTATCGTACACCATGTAAGAAGATGAAGGACAAAGATCAAATGCATCAATGACATTTGAAGTTTGCGTGATCGTGGAAGAAACCCCAACAGTGGCCGAACGATATGGGGAAGCAAATCCTACGCAATCTTTACGTATATCGCAAAGATCAGTAATCATTGTTACATGTGTGTCCATTCCAGCTGCGGTATTTGCAACACCAGAACTTGGCCCAGATAATACCAAGTTAATATCTAAAGTTTCAGTGTCCTTAAATAAATCGTATGCGGTATTAAGTTCACCAGCAGTTACGGCATAATCGTCCGTTCCACCAGTAAGGGCAGCGATATCAATAGTAGTTACAGAAGTGTATGTAGTGGTAGTATCTGTACCCCAGTTTGTACCAGCGGCAAGATGATCACCCCAATAAATGTATTCTGAACCTCTAAAGATTAGATCAACATAGTAGTTAGAACCACCTTGAGCATTCTTTGCAGCAGGATTTTTAGAAACATTACCCCACCTTTCTATAACTGAGTTTGTAGCTTGACCAGCAACATCATAATCGTAACCTGTGATATCTCCAGTGGTATCATACACTACGATGTGCATTTCATCACCAGAACCACGAGCATTATCAGTTGCCCATGCAGATGTGCCAGGCGCACCGTCAAAGAGATTATAGAAAGCCCAACGCCTACGAACATAACTGTTTAAAGGTATTGCAGCTTGAAGTCCAGCACCATTAGGATCACCTGCCAAACGAATAGTTGCGATTTGGTTTCCTGTATTAACGGCGGTTACTTGATACTCATTTCCTTCATCACCAGAAATATGAGTTACTGATGAAGCAGTATCGGTTGAAGAGAAGGTAAGTAAATCACCTACGTTAATTGCATAACCAGCTGCATCTATATTATCAAATGTTATGCTTGTATCACCGATAGCAGAACTTGAACCCTTTGTTTGGTTTTGGTCTTGTAAATCCGTTTCATATGCTGTAGAAGTAGGACAAATCTGAACACCAAGAGAATTACCCCAAGTGCCAGGTGTACGGGCATACCAATCGTTGGATGTAACCTGTCCATCCCCTGTTTCTGACCAATAAGAGGCAAGATAATGTTCATCATCACGAACTAGAACACCAGATGCTTGGCCTGCATTTAGATGTCCAGAAGTTGGGCGAACAACTTTTAGTTGATCTGAATATTGTAGAAAGTTTGCAGCAGTAAACCACCACTCAAAATTGCTTGCGTTAGGTTTACCATAAACTGACAATAAGTCCTGCTCGCTTCCTATGGTAATTATACTACCAGATGGGCCTTTTTGTGCAGGCATTGCAATAGCACCAACAGTGGTTGCAACAGCAGGAACAATATTTGTAAGGTCAATCTCTCGTACATGTACGCCAGGAGAGGAAAGAAAAGACATTTTGTTACTCCTAAATTTTGGATATTATTTGTTATTAAGAATATTTATAAAAAAGAGAATTGCAATAACGTGTTTTTAGATGTGTTATAACATATAAGTGTTATATATAATAGTATGGTAAATGCTCATTATGAGAAGTATAAAGACACGATTAAGAAAGTTGCACGAAGAAATTACCGTAAACGTATCGTGTTACTTAATGAATTCTTAGCCGATAAACACTGTAAGCACTGTGGTGAGGCAGAAACAGTGTGTCTAAAGTTCTATCCTCACAACTCTGAAATACGAAAACTAACCAAAAGAGTAGGAATCAGTGATAAAAGCAGACAAGAAGTATTTCATCTTATAGGGGAATCTATCACCGTATGTTCTAATTGCTGGATCAAACTCGACAATGATCTAATAGAGTTTATTTAAGTCCTATCACCCCTAAACATTACATGATATCTGGTTTCATTTCCGTTTCTTACAGCATGGTTGTTGTCAACATATAACTTATAGATATCTCCTGGCTCATATGGAATAAGACCATCAGGATAGATTGCAAACTTAGAATCCTCTGGTACATTAACAGACATGTTATAAAGAAATTGTCGAATAATGCCATCACCATGTACATGGACAACAACTTCATCATTTGAGCCCATTCTAGTAACAACTGGATTTGTGTATTGAGGATTTTCCTCCATAAATTGATGTAATGTAGGGAAGTCTTCTTTATGAGGAACAGTAGAAGAATATTCCCAATCTTCTTTTGCATGGGGGTGCTTGAGGCCAAGACTATCTTTGGTATAAAATTTCTTTTTCATAACCTCATATCGTGAAGGGTCAGCGCCAGATAAAGTGGCCATATTATATTTAAGATCATCTGGCCAGTCTTCAGAAAAACTATGTGTCCAGTTGTCATATTTTTTACATTCTTCATAAATTTTTTCGTGAAGTGAAGTATTACCACAAAATTCCGCATTTACTATTGTGGGGTTCTCTGACCAATCCTCAATTGTGGCCCAAAATTCTTCATTATCCATCAAAGTACTCCTTTACATACTACCAATCTGTTTCGTAGTTTCGTACCATAGGACTCCACTTAGTTCCGTACTCATCTACCATCTCACCTATATTCTCATCTTCTAAACCAGTAACCACAAACCCAAAAGGAGCCATATCTTGTTCTAGTGCGTCCTGTTGTTCTCTCATCATGGTTTGTCTAATATCCATATCTGTTAATTCTTTGAAATATGTCTGGTCTGTTGCCCATGCAAATATAAACATACAAGCAACGAGATCATCATTCTGGCCATCATCTGCTTGAAAAGAACTACCTTTGATAATAAATGTAGAAAGTTCACCGATACAATCCAGATCAGGAATATAGAGTTTATTATCTTCTATTAATTGTTTTAAATTTGAACAACCGACTTTCTTTGTTGCCTTAGTAGTTCTTACACCTAACTGTGCTTTACCTCCAGAGAATCCACCACCCATAACTTGACCTGCTCTTCCACGCATAGAAGCCATTACTAAGTTATCATATTCTAAATCAAACTGCAAAGTATTTGCAACTTGTTCTCCAATATCATTAACCTCAACCAATACAAATGCTTGATTGTATGCACGAGCTGCATTATATATGACTTGAGGGAATAGTAGAGGTTTTATTTCGTTATCTTTGTATTTTCCAACCACCCTATAAGGAATCTGTGATATATCAAATACAATAAATGCTGAATAATCTTTTTGTGTTCCTCTTGCAACATCAACTGTTATCATATATGTTTTACCTTCTTTTGGATTTTCATATACATCTAAGCCTGCATTAGATTTAATAGGAGGATGGTAAGTCAATGTTCTTAGTTTTGCTGGACTAATTAGAGTATCAATAGAACCAAGAAACTCGCACTCAAACTCTGTGTTAAACTGTGATGCTGAGGTATTTCGTATTGTTTCTTCTTTCCATGCAGCATCTCGGCCAGGAACTTCACTCCAGTGAACTTCAATAGGAATGTAGGAACTTCTTTTTTCTTCTGCATCCGTCCACATCTTGTAAAACATATTCATACCATGTGGAGTAGAAACGATCATCACCTTTGAGGTTTTTCCTGATGATATTGTGGGATAGACGGAGGAGAAGAACTGCTCAGCAATGGTTTGAGGAACGTAAGCAAACTCATCAAGGAAAATAATATTATAAGAGCCGCCACGCACCGCACTAGCAGAAGTAGAAGCTGCCAAAATCTTAGAACCATTTTCAAGTTCTAGACTCCCTTTGTTCCATGACATGACTCCCTGTTGCATCCATTGAGGTAAATTCTCATATGCAAGTTGCAAACGTGATAGTAAATCACGTGCAACCGCAGCTTTGTTTGCAAGTATAGCAACATTTACTGAAGCATTAAATAGTACATAATGTAGGAGATAGGCAATTATTATAGTAGACTTGCCCGACTGTCTTGGTAGTTTACATATAGTAAAACGATTATTATGAAACGTCCCTACTATATCTTTCTGAAAGTCATACAACTTAAAGGGTATAAGACCTTCATCTAGAGAAACAATTTTAATGTGTTTCTCTATAAAATATTGTGGATCATCCATACATTTTGCAAACTCAGCAAGTTGTGGTTTTGTCCACTCTTGGGTAACATTAATCTTTTTGAGATTAGGATTGCCAAGATATACTGTATCATCTAGAGCCATTAGTGTAAATTAAAGATTTTAGACATATCTGGATTAACCAACTCCCTATTCCGTATATGTTCTTCCTCAATTTCCTCTTTAGATTGTCCAAAGTATTCTACGCCGTAATGATATTTAATCATCCATTCATTTAGAGTTGTTTCTTCTTCTTCAAATGTTATTTTGAACTTTCCTAGAATACGTCCGTATTTTCCCTTGTCATCTTTCTCTGTGATAAGCGTCTGAGTACTTCCTTCTGGAATCCACTTTTTAACTATCTCTTTTGCCATAAGACCAAACTTTTTTTCTTCTAAGTCTCTTGTACGACTCTCAGGAGTATCGATACCAAACATTCTAATACGTTGCTTATGCATCCACACACCAAAACCAAGATCAATATCTACATCTACTGTATCGCCATCAACAGCTCTTAGTATCTTACAACTATATTCGTACATTACTTCCCTTTCAACATTTTTTGTAATTCGGCAGTAGAACCAACAAATAATGCATTAGTTACATTTTTAGGGGCGTTGTTTGGAACCTCTTTTAATTTACTCATCTTCTCCTGTAAATCTCCAAGTTTTTCAGTAACCTCTGCAACTTGTTTGATGAGGTTCCCTGCCACTTCGTAGGCTCTGGGGTGTTCTCCCTCTTTGGCGAGCTCAAGTATCCCGTCAATAGCGATGGAACCCCGTTCAACCAGTTTGTAGAAATTTTCTCGTTGGTATTCATAATCTTTCTCTATATCCTCTTCTTTTTTATATTGGAGAGCAGTGACAGGTGAAGCTACTTTCTCTGGCCATCCAACGCCCATTGAAATATCACCAGGCTTAACATCACCCACCCAAGGATGTTCAATTATATCTTGCTGTAATGGGTCTTGCACAACACCTAAAGCTTCATCAAGTTTATCTTTCATTATTCTGTTCCAGAAGTATCTGGAGTTTTATCCTTTCCTGTTGCCGAATCATATTCTAAAGCATCTTCGAAGAAAGAACTTGTTTCATTAAAACCAAAATCATCATCTGCATCAGCAGTTGTTGGATTAGGAGTAACAGTATACCTCTGGGATCGTTTAGGTGATTTATCTGGCATATCTGTATATTGATCTGCCTGAACAGTTTTAATAACCTTACTAGAAGTAACAGGCCCATAAAGATAAAATTTTGCAGTAAATGAAAGTGTATAAATTATAGTTGTTCTAGAAGTAAAATCTCCTTCATAAGTATCTTCATAAGTTACGCCACCTAAAACTATAGGAACATCTCGTTTTACACCCATATCAGTATTATCATTAATAGTTACTGTATAATCTGGTTGAAAATAAGGTAAAATCTGTTCTACAATCTGCAATGCATCATCAGACTGTTTTGCCATAATATACAAAGAGAATTCAATATTATAAGGAACAGGCATATATTGCGTATCAAGTTGTTGCGCCTTTGAACCCTTAACCTTCTTAAATTTTTGAACACGATTTAACTTACGAGCAGGATCATATGATACACCAGCAATTTCAAAACCTATACGTGGAAGTGTCACCGCAACCTGTTTAGTAAGGTCTGCATCTTCACGCAAACGTGCAAGAAACTTCTGTCTTGGGCCATACGCCAAAGGTACTTTCATTGATTGCGTTATATTACCACTATTGTCCTTACGAACTAAGTGAATATCGTTAAACATACTTCCAAAAGCGACAACCACTTTTCGGATAGTTTCATGGTAAAATTGTTGTCCTAACATTATGAACTCCCTGCGTCACCGAATGGATTTTTCTCAGAGAAGTCTAAGATCGTATCGTCCAATTCGTCAAATAATTCGTTTTGAGCGGTCTTGTCAACACTACTGGTGTTAGCACCCCCACTACCTAATATATAGTCCTCTTGTAATAACCAACCACCGTGGCCAGTATCAGCACTATGTTCCATAAGAACATTCACACCGGCAGAATTAGAATCGTCCTCACCTATTATATTATCACTGTCTGTCTCATCAATAAGGTAATCATCTCCATAGGTATTGAGTTTAATTTTTTCATTGTAAGCAGCAGTTTGTTCAAGTGTAAACTGATATCCAAGAATATCAACAGAAATTGCATCTTCTATTGCGTCAATTGCAGCAATACCAGTATCCAGTGCTTCTGAACTGTATTCGAATAAACGACAATACATTTTATAAACTGGATTATTATCTAACTGCTGAAAAGGATCATCATGGTCTACAAAGTTAATCTGAAATAATTTTTTAAGAGTGGGATGATATATTGCGTCACCCTCTAGTGGCCTATCAGAATCAGTTGCATCTGTCTCTGATATAAGGTAATAACTACTACCCTCAAATTTGTTTTCTGATATAGTACCAGACTCTACCAGAATAGAACCAGATGAAGAAGTATCTGTTGCACTCTCTATTTGAAACTGCTTTGTCTTATCTTGAAATCTTGTCTTACTTACAACAAAGGTTGCCTCACTTAGGTTCTGTAAACCAAACTGGGACATTACCTCACGTTCACCAGCAAAACCACCACCAGAATCTTCCATGTACATTTCTATTGGTACTTGCGTTTGATATTTCGAAAGAGCATCAGTACCAAATACGGTATCTTCTGCTACAAGTGTGCGGTCAAGATAATAAACATCATGGCCATGTATCTGTATTGCTTCTGCAACTAAATCTGCAACTAGTGATTGTTCTGAAGCAATCGCATGATAATTACTAGTATGAAAATGTTTATTTACGGCCATACTCTATCCTATTGCCATCATCGGCATTACATCATACGCAAGTTTTATTTCTTCCTCTAATCTACGAATTTCCTCATCAGCTTGTGTATAGATAGTTCCACCATTCATAGTAACTCCACCTAGTAATGCAACACCTTCAAATTTAGAAAGGTTTGTTCCCCATTGCCGTTTAATAAGAGCAGTTGTATATCTTTTTAGAAATACATCGTCATATATGTCTATGTATGTGGTAGGGTCTAATTTACGATAAGCGTCAATCACAATATAATCTTCTCCACCAACAAAGTCATTCTTCCAATCTGCATCTATATAAAGACGATTTTGATGTTGATTAAAACGAATAGGAGCCTCTCCAACGAGAATGTGCTGAAGAAAATCTAGATTTTGCATTGCCATTTCATATTGTATAACAGATGTAGAAGATAAATCAAATAAATCGTTTAAATGTAACTGATAACGAACATCAAACATATTTCCACTATGACCTGTTCCAGTGAGAGGGAAAACATTCAAGACAGATACAACAGTACTAGGTATAGGGATATAGTTATTCCCCTCTAACCAACTTGCAGTAATAGAACTATCTACGGTATCTGTTCCTGTAGTAGTTGTGTTTTCTCTTGCCCGAGTGATCTCAGCAGCAGTTACAAGGTGTTTAAGATACATCCTCTCAATACCGTCATAATGATATTGAGCAAAGTATTGTAGAGCTTCATCAATACGATCATCTGCTTGGTCATCAGATACGTTAATATCAACAACACCAGAACCTAGAGAACGAAAACAATAATCTTTAAATGTAGATTTAGTAGTTGGAATGGCCATGTATAATCTCCTGTCCTCTATTTATAAATTAACTGTCTTGTTACCAGACAGTTAGGCCCAAATTCTACTCCATCATCAATCCACTTACCTCTTTTTTTAAATCCCACCTTTACATATGTTTTTAACGCTGATTTTCTAGGCATACTCCAAATCCAATGACAATTTTCTTTCTTACCTTGAATTATTGCTTGCATTAAAAGAACTTGACCATATCCTTTACTTCTATATTCTTCTTTAACCCAAACTCCTCTAGAACGATAAATTCTTTCATCTGTTCTAAATCCACTGTTTACACCCACAATTTGATTATCTTCTTTGATTGCAAAGAATGTAGGGATATACTTCTCAAATATAGAACTATCTTTTATGATATCTCTAGGAGCTCTCCAGTAGAGACTACTCATAGATTCTATCTTACTTATTCTTTCTGGCCAGAGTTTTTCATTCCAAATAGGATAGACTTCCTCAAATGTAGATTCAATCACTTTCATATTTATATATAGGTGTATGAGGGTAGGGTTAATTGCAACGTCCAGAAGCGGCAGTACATATTTTCGAAGGTTTCTTTGCAATACCTTCGGACTGTATGACCCAGCTTCATGGCTAAAGAAAAACTCCTTTAAAGATATTGGGAAAGAAAACTGGAGCAGACAGCCCCACCTTCTTAAAATCCTACCCCATTACATACCAGAAGATCAACATATTGGTGATATGATTGAAGGATTTCCGTGTATATGGTTGTACAGGAAAGATGTACTCTCACAATTTTTGAGTCATATAACACGTTTGCGAACAAAAGTCAACCACATTCATTACGCATCTGAACGTCCAGAAATAGAGGACAATAGCATAATTGCTACTAAAGAAGAGTTCGATAGGTTTATGACTAAGTTAGAACAGTTCTGGGATATCTATTATACCCACAATCAGGGAGCCTTAGTTGCGTTTGAAAATTTCCTTGATGATCCTTTGAGTACCCTTGCAGACCTACAAGAAGAATATGGGTTAAAAACAGATAATAGAATTCAAACACAACTCACGATTAAATTGGGAATAGATTATGAAAATAAATTCAAAAACATTGAAGAAATTAAAGGATGGTTTGAATGAGTGATTATTGCATAGTATGCACTCCACGTTCTGGTTCTTATTACCTTATGGAGTATATGTGCAAAACTTTTGACCTTGCAGAAGGAAACGAATGGTTTGGTAGAAATAAAGCTGTAGACCTATCAAAACCTTTTGAATTAAAACAGACTAGATTAGATATCGATTGGACTGTTAATGAAGACCTACTTACACCAGAAGAAATACATAATAGATTAAAACATCTACAGAACTTCCCTGTACCATTCTGTATAAAGGCCATGCCTTTACAGTTCACTAATACTGTGGAACAGGCAGACCTTCCTACAGAAGAAAGACTAGACTTTGCACTTGATATTATAAAAGACTTTGATCCAATATGGTTTCAGCGTCTAGATAAGATATCACACTTCTGTTTTGAATTGACTGCAATGTTTTGTAGCCAGCCAGACTATCCTAGAGACAGAGAATTTTCTGTATATGTTCCAGAGAAAAGAAAAGTACCAAGGCCGTTATCTTTTGTTGCGACAGAAAGAGATTTTGAAAAATATATGTTTCGTGAAGAGTTTACAGATAAACTAATGTCATATATTGATGCACCGCAGATAGTGTATGAAGATTTTGTTGAAGATAGAGATGAATGTATTATGGAAGTTGTAGAATGGTATGGTTTAACTCCAGAGTTTAAAGAAGAGAATAAAAGAGACATTATACACAACCCAGACTATACAAAAATATTTAAAAACTATAAAGAGATAGAGACATGGTTTCGTTAGATAAAATGATTAAAGGTGCATGGATAGAAGGTGAACAATTCACAAATCCTGGCCCGAAGTTTATTAACCAACTTGCAGACCTCCTTATTGAACTCCACAACTCTTCTCATGCCATAGAGTCATCTCAAATGTGGAATGTTATAGATGATTTGGTTTCTTGGAAAGATAAAGATATGTTTTGTGAAGATGCACTATATGATTTCTATGCAATAAGATCAAACTTAACAGGAAGTGTTTCTTTGCATGGTGATTTGTGGAAACAGAATATTCTAGTTGATAAAAAAGAAAATCTAAACGGACTGCGTGATTGGGAAACTCTTTCTATAGGTGATCCTCATTGGGAATTTAGAATGATAAGGCGTTGGATAGGATGGGCCGGTCTTGATAAATTATTATTTCTTTATAACTGTTCTGTAGATTGGCATTGTAATCGAACATATATTGAAATTTTAGACAGAATATCTATTTGTCACTCTATAAGAATACGCAAAGAAAGAGGACTACTAAGGCACGATAAACCTGATGCCCTAGGAACTTTTGAAGGATTTAAAAACGATTTTAAGTCTCTTCCATAGATAATACTGTCTTAACAATATTATTTTCGTCTATATAAGTTTCATGTTTTTCTCTCCAAGCGGCCGCAGTTGAATCAGCAACCCACTCATCATGTGTTTCCTTATCTTTCCATACAGTCACCTGTGTTGATGTTAATGCATCTTCTGACAAACTATCTTGCTGTTCCGTTCTAGAAATTAACTTATCAGTATCTCTATAAGTTTCCATCACATATGTGCCCCAAGTTCCGTACTCATCTTCATCTGCAGCATCCCTAAACCAATCTGTGTCGGTATTCGGTCTTACATGTCTTGATGTAACAGTATAAGTCATTTGCGTGTTCTCCTACTCATTAAACCTATTTATATATATAATATAGTGAAAAAACAATTTGAAAATTTGGATAAAAATGTAGAACATTACTTCAAAACATATCATAGTTCTAATAAAAACAGATGGATGTCAAGTCGTATTGTTTTGAAAAAGATCGCCCCAGATGCCAAAGTATTGGATTTCGGCTGTGGGGGGAATATTTATAAAGAAGATTTTAAGAATTTGGTGGGCCTAGACCCATACAATGATAGCGCTGATGTGGTGGATTACATAGATAATTATAATCCCGGCTATCTATTTGATGCGGTATTAGCAATGGGTAGTGTTAATTTCATAAGTGAAGAACGAGTATTATCTGATATATCCAAATGCTTGGATTTATTGAAACCACGTGGGCATATGTATTTCAGAGTAGCTCCAGCTTTAAGTGAACAAGGCAATATAAACGTCAAAGAAAGAGCGAAGGTTAAGTGGTTCCAATTCACATTATCTAAAATATTGGAGTTTACTAACAAATTTGATGTAACGCTGATTGATATTCAAGAAGATAGGCAAACAGTTGATAGGGGCGCATTGAGGTACTATTTTGAATGGAAGAAAGATGAATAAGTCCGTTATATAGTTAAATACTTTGTATCTAGATAAGTCATAATATTATCTCTATTAACTATTGTACCATCTTCTGTTATTGCAAGAACATTAAAATTATCAGGAAGTGGAGATTCTAGTTCATTTTGAACTGAAAATGACATATTAGTTTTTACCATACTATATGCGTAATTCTTATCCCACCTTGCAATAAAATTTCTAAGTTCCATTTTACATTTTAAAAAATCTTCTGGTGCAGTCCGAGCATCAGCATACCATACTACCTTACGATCTATATTTTTATTTATTGCATATTTTTCTAGTTGAGGACATAAAAAGAAAGGTTGGTAGTTTTCAATAGGAAACTTTTCTATATCTATATTTTGTAGATATCTAAACGATTGAGTTATTCTTGTAAATCTAGTGATGTTCCACCAATTATCGTGATTATAATCGTAATCATTTTCTGAGTGCATATATTTTGCATCGTTTACGTTTCTACTATGAGGATATCCTGTACTTCCAAATAATCTATCAGCTTCACATCCTGTAACAAAAAGGTTTGTATCAATTTCTGCCATGCCAAAAATATTACCCTCCGCAAATTCATAAGACAAATGGCCTACTATGTCTTTATATGCTTTTGGATAAATATTTACTGATGACTCATCTCCCATTATTATTCTTAGTTGATCTTTTGGACAAACCTCTGCCAGTGCATAAAGAATAGCAACACTATCAATACCACCAGAGTAGAACAAATCTATCTGTTTATCCATATCTCGTAATTCCATAGCTCTTCGGAACATTAAATCCGAAAATGATGGTAGATCATTAGTATATTCATAATCAACTTTGGAGTAATGTTTCTGAGACATATTGAACAAGAATTCTTTTTCGCCAAGTTTATCATTAAGAAACCAAGAGGGGGGTCTATTAACTTTTTTTAAATTATGCTGTTCTTCTTCTAATTTAAAATTAAACTCAATTTTAAAATCATCATCAAAAGTTTTCCAACCGTCTATATCATAGGGATTATTAATATATGTTAACCAAGTTTGTCTATAGTCATCACTAACGTAAACAAATTTTGTCATAATATTCCCATTGATGCGGTTTGTTGTTTCTGTGTGTAAAGTGTACGAACTTAATATCGGGGTGAAACTCTCCGCCAAGAAATATATAGTCATTCCCTGTGATCTTCTGATACTTACGTGTAATCTGTACTTGCCACGTAGTCATACTTCTTCCCACAATATCGGAGTCTACAACCCATCGTGTGAACCAGTGGTTTGGAAGCATAATCAACTGCAACCTCTCTTTAACAGAATCCTCAACAAAATATTGCTCACCATTTACTGGCCCTTTAGTAACTCCATTATCAATGTAATATCTTTGCCACCCATGTATGTCTGACATAAATTTATCATAAATGTACTTACAGTCTTTTGGATAATACTTAAAAAAACCTCCGTTGATAAAATACCCCTCTTTCTTTGTATCCCTCCACCAACCAGGCATAGCAAGAAACTGTCCTCTCTCTATAGGGTAATCAAATATTTTTTCATAGTCTCCCATGAGGAGAACGTCTATGTCCATGACACATAACGGTTTATCTTGATCTAACTGCATACCCCACATCTTATTCCACTGTAAGGTTACTCGTTCATTGTAGGGTTCATGTATCCAATGTATATTATACTTAGAAAGTTTATCTTCTAAGTATTCTTCATACTCTGGGCCATACTTATCACCTATTCGAATACAGAGGATGTCAACCATTTTCTCTCCCATTGTTTTGTAGGTTTAGTTCCTTGAAACCAACACTTATCTGCATAACCCAATATCTCATGTAATTGTTCATATGAATCTACTAATTGTGAAAGGGTATATCGTGCATGAGACATATGATAACTAAAAATATTACTAGCATCAAAAAATACAACCCTACCTCTTACAGCATTTAGTAGTCTGGTTGGATCAAACTCTATAAGGTTCATTAACCAATACTGTATATCATGTTCTTCACTCATCTTTAGTTGTAATGCTCTAAGTTCTTCGTGTGTACCCATAGAACTAGTTCTTTGTGTTGCAGCATAATTTCCTGTATTATCCACCAAATTCCAATGTGCAAGTTTTTTTGTTCTGACACCGCTTTTTAACATATAAAGTTCTTCTAGCGTCATATTCCAATCTACTATCATTTTTTTAATATCTAAATTTTCATCTGCGTAATCATATAAAATTACATCACCTTGAAAGTCTAATTTATCAACATATGTTTCAGCACTATAACCGGCAGTAGGAGAAAATAACATATCAAATTTTATATCTGGTAATTCTTTTATAGCCTCGGTATTAAAAATATAAAAAGACTCTTGAATTCTTGTTATGAAACGACTAAAATAAAAATCTTTTTCTATATCATCAAAATCTGAATCTAATTCCATATGAAGTTTAGGTCTTGACCATCGTTTTATTTCTTCCCATATTTTTTCCTGTTCTCTATAGTAAGAAAAACTTTTTCTTCTTCTTTCATCATTAGTGAAATTTTGAATTTTGGGCCTGTCTTTAGGAGTTAACCAAAACGGTGTATAATCATCATGGTAATTATTATCTGATCTTACATACTTATCCCATTTTTCATCTAAAGGAGGACAACCCAAAGTTTTCCACATATCCACATTTACATTCATATGTTGATGATGTAGGTACGCACTTTGATCTTTCTTGGCTATAATGTGGCCCTTTATGTATTCTTTACTTTCTACAAATTTATAAAAATCTGTTATCGAGGTGGTGGGTGTTTCACTTCCAGAAGTATCTACCATATCAAATACCATACCAACAGAAACGATCATCGCATGAGTATGACTACAGTTTTTAAGAAAGTCATTTACTTCTTTTCTGTAACAGAACTGAACATCGTGACCTGTACTTGCGCCTGTAGGGCCACCAGAAACCATGAGGGTAGTAGTCTGACACTGTTTCTCTACAGAAAAATTCCACTCAAGTTCGTCTGGACACACAACGAGAAAAAGAAGATGTTCATAACCTTTTCTAACTTTAACACCTTCTGTTTGTTCTTTCCACATATCAACAAAATGTTCAAATCCTGTCCAGGCCCCACCTGGCCTCGGTAAGAGTCCCTCTACCATACATTCACCCTATAATTTGCAGTTCTTATACTATCTGAAAACGCACAAGTAGTACTACATGGTTGTAAACAAGTATCTTCTTTTTCCCATGACTTTTGTAATGTATCATAGAACATATCATTCAGTATTTCTTTTAATGATTTATCTACCAAATTATTACTCATATCATAATAGTAATCATCATAAAACTTTTGTTTTCCTACCAACCATTTTGCGTTAGGAAGATAACAACAAGGCCACACTCTGCAAAGGTAATCAACATAAACAGAATTAACCTCTTGAAATTTACATACAATATTTTCAACTCCCGTATTTTCAATTCTTTTATTTTTTTCGATCTCCCAATCTGACCATAAGTCTTGAGGTTCCAAAGTATATTTTTTCCCTTTATATGTAAACTCTGTTTCAACATCTTTTCGAAAAGAATACTGATACGTGAATTTATCAAACCCATATTGATAGGCAATTTTCTTTGCATCCTCTAGTTGGTGTTGATTATGTTTAAAGATAATCATTCTCCACTCGGCCTTACCACCACCTTCCATAAAGGATAGAGCATTTTCAATGATCTTATCATAACTTGCATTAATACGATACAGACTTAGTTCTTCATGTAAACCATCCAGACAAAAAACCATTCTACTAGTTTCTTGTTTCTTATATAACTTACCTAATTCATACCACCACTCTTTGGTCTTCAGTGAACCATTTGTACTCGTAAGTATTCGTGCATTTTTACTAAAAATATATTCATTGATCTCAAAGAAATTGGTACTCGCAATATTCTCTGACACAGTTCCATAAAATTTTACCAGACCAACATTGCCGATATTATCAAAGGAAGTCTTGAAATCATCTAAAGATATTTCATGGCTATCAAGTGTGGATAGAGGGTTTCCACTCGTATCTGGATTCTTTTGCAGTATACCATCTTTAATTTCATTACGAGCGCACTGAGGACACATTAGGTTGCACTTGTTGTTTAATTCAAAAGACGCATCTATAGGTTTAGTTAAATCTATATAACTCATCGATCACAAATCTTTATACATATATCTGGCCAATCTTCTGGTCTATTTTTCAGCATATCAAAAAACTCTAACCACTCTTCTGAAAATATAATTTCGTCTACACTATCTACATTACTTATTTTCAAATGTTCTTTATATAACTGAGAAATGCCTTTATGTTTCTCTGGACTATTTACGCAAGTATAACAACATGGAGTCAGAAACCCTAAAGGAGAATGGCCGACATCAGTTGTATCCTTTTCTGAAAGACATTGTGGATTTTTCATGGTGGCCCACTTTTAAAGTCTCTAGGAGTTCTCAATGAAAAGGTTATCTTATTTCCACACATAACTCTTGCTTCATCTATGTGATCTTTATTGTAATCAAAAACCAAATATTGCCACACAGTATCAATATCCATAGATGCAGCCATCTTCATAATATTAAAAAGTTTTATACCATCTTGGTTTACTCTATACTTATGACTCTCGTTTGGTAATCCATCAATACCAAAAATCCACGTTGCATTGGGATTTGCATCAAATGCTTTTTTATACCATTCCGAGCTTTTGTGTGATGCCGCTGTATGAACGTCCACATCTTTATCTATTGAGTACTCTAAGAACTCTATAAATTGTGGATGAAAGATAGGATCAGAGACACCACCGCAAAAACTGAAGTGGTCAAAAAAACTATGTACTTTTTTAAAATCTGAGAAAGACATATGACCACCATTAATCTTCATACCTTTTTTCTTGAAAACAGTTCTTCGACATTCTGGACAGGCTAAGGTACATTTGGTAGTTATGTCTAAGTTTATAGACCTTCTATCAATCATATAACTTTACATAATGATCATAGAGAAGTTCTGCTATCAATTTATGTCCTTCAGTATTGGGGTGAGTATCCTCATCACTAACTCTAAATTTTTTCCTTTCTGGATCAATGTCATCCAAAATATTATCTAGAGTAAACCCACCAATTTCTTTAAATGTAGGCCACCCATAAAAAGTGTTTTCATTTATCTTATAAAAAATAGGGTGGTCTATAATGGTGGAGCTTATATCGTTTCTCTCTGCCCGATCAATTTCATTAAACCCCGAGCATTGCATATATGATATATTTTCGTTCACACAATAATTCTGAAATGCATTATACCACCGTAAACTCTTTAAAACATTATATTCAGTTGATACCAAATTTGCGTCTTGAACTGCATCAAAAACTGGCCGCACCCACCATTCTCTCTGCGATTGATTCAGTTTTTCATGCCATGTGATGTTAAAGGTTCTATTTCCTACAAAATCCCATCTATTTTGACTACTCCACATAACTATTGTCAATCCAACATTTTTTACAGAAGATAACTTATCAATAATGTGGTTGTATATAAATTCGTTTCCCATTCCCATTAGACCAACATTAATAACATCCATACCGAGCATATCAGCAAGATACTTGGGCCACAAGGTATATGCAGGACTTACATTTTTAGTTGGATCAGTAAGAAAAATAGGCCTGCTGCTACCGTTTTTCTGCTGTTGATGTTGAAACGGCCGCCGATGAACACCAGCAGTCCAACTATCTCCTGACACCACTAATTTTTTTCTACTCATTATTTTCTAAAAACACTTTTACGTAAAGGTACATCTACTTGACCAAACACACCAACGTCTGCAATCTCCTTTAATACATCCTTGCCAAACTGTTTAACAAGTGATCTTGTCATTAATTCTTTTCGAGCCTTATTAAATCCACCATGCATAATAAAATGAAACCTATTCTCAGTTGAAGCATTGTAAGCCTCATGATCTACACCATTATCAAACCAGAAACCAGTACAGTTCTCAAAGGGCAACTCTTCCTCTGTGTCTACTCTTCTTAGATAACAATTATCAGGTTGATAGAACGCAAGATTTATTGCACCAGCAATATTGCGTTCTCGGCCTTCTTTTATCCTTTGTGGTGAAATATCATTATGTGCTTCTATTCGTCCCTCTGGTTTTAATAACATAAACCGCAAACGTCTGTAAGACTTGTGTGGAAAATCTTCTAACCACCTCTTAGTCTCAGGTGCGACTTCTGCTATCTCCGTCCAACCCCACTTAACATTCTCTTCGGTAAGGCCGTGTCCATTTGGATTCTTTGTGTGATGCCAACCCATAAGAGTATCATCTGCATCTTCATGTACAAAACTATGAATAGCTGCAGAACACCAACCATCACCGTCACCATATCGATGATCAACAAAGAACCCCTCATCGTATACTGCCTGTGCTTCTTTAATACACACCTCTGGTATCTCTATATCCATTTTAAGATACCAAACATCGTGATCTCTACACCACTCTACAATGTTCCCTGCTTTGTAGGGTTTTAAATATACGTTACTGTCCGCCCCGTGAATCATATCCTATCACCATGTACCTTTCCATACCATTATTTAGAGTCATATGTTCTAAGACTTCTGGAAATATTTCTGCTTGTTCTGCCAGTTCTTCTGGGCCACTCACACAATTTATATGATCGTCATACTGTTCTTCATTAGTAGACTGTAGGACATATAGAGGATCAATATAAGGACGATTAAGTTCTACAAACCGTTTCATGGGAAACATGTGTTCACAAGAAGTGTTTATCACTGTGTCAAAACAATAATCTGGATCAAGTTCTACGTTTGGATTCTCTTTTCTTTTAAGAGGTTTGAACATAACGTCCTTAACTGAACACTGATATTGTCCATTGTCCTTAAATCTTTTATTATACTTGTAACTTATATTCTTAGAGTCTTCATCTATTTCAAAGTTATGCACCAGTTCTACACCTATATCGATTAGCATCTCTGTTAGATAATGACAGAACCATCCACCTATGACTGCAACTTTCTTAGGATTATATTGTTTAAGTGAGTTTACTAACCACAACTTACTCTGCATCTGAGAAGCAGTGGACGCATCTAGTAGACGCCTGAACTGGTGTGGATAGTCCTTCTGCACATCAGCCTGAGCCTGTTTCCAATCGTTTGCAACTTCAGGCGTATATTTTATGTAATTTGTCATCACTCTCACCTTCGCCATAACCGCTGTTATTATACAAACAAATCTTGTGATCTTCTCTTAACTTGTTTGTCTCCATATCATGAGGAAATACGTTGCCCTTGTACCACGAATATATGTCTCCTTGTGGAAAGCCTCTAAAGAAGCCTTTGTCCTCATTCCATACATTGTACCAGTGGTGATTGAAATAGTTGTCTGCACTAGGATACGTATAGAAGATCACCTCAGCGTGTTTGTTAATCTCGTTATACACCTTCTTGAGTTGGCCACGATCCCAACGTATCACTGAAGAGTTTAAGGGAGTAGACTTGTGTTTCGCAAAGTTCTGTTTGACAGTATCAGGATTGTTCCACCATCCTCTGACAATCCAAGGTTTGTCCATCTTCAAATCAAAGAAATACTTGAGGTCTTGATGTATTTGAATATCAAGGTCTAAAAGAAGAAACTTTTCACCTTCAATCATCCAGAAATCTTTGTCAGGTTCCTCATCTAACTTGAACACATAGTATTTTCGATATGCCCAGAAGAAGCCCCGATCTTCATGATAGTAGGAATCCCAAGTCGTAGGAAGCTGTATGTCGTATGGTTGTGTAGGATTATCTGTAATACAATAGAAGTTAAACGGTACAGAACAATTTTGTTCGCACTGTTCCTTTAGTTTTTCAACATAGGTATGATCATACTTGTCGCCCCACCGCACACATAATATAGTATTCATCTGTAAACCTTTTCGTATATATTATATATATGATCTGAAATTATCTTGTGTCCTTCTCCATTAGGGTGTGAATCATTTTCAGATACTCGTAATTTTATTCTATCTGGATCAAGTTTATCTAATATATTATCTGCATAATAACCACCTATCCTTGAAAAAATTGGCCATCCTATAAAATTATCCTCGTTTATCCTATCACTAAGAGGAGATTTTATTATTTGTTTAATAGCTTCCTTTCTAATTTCAGAAACAATCGTCCAATTAACTTCATCACTCTCTGGATGTAGATATAAAGGATCAACTAAAGGATTACATCCCTGTATCATAAGATACGGAATATCTTTTATCAACTCTTGAGCAATTAAAAATTGCCTCAAATTTTTCATTGTTGAAGCCACAGTGTTATAATATTTTAATAAAGTTTTTCTTCCCTCTACATTCATGGGAAATTTTTCAATCTTTTCATTTCCTCTATGTGGATGTAGTGGATGCCAACTATCTGGTTGAATTTGGAAGTCCATTCTTTGCCACTCACTCCACATGATAACAATTAGGCCAATATTTTTTTGTAAGATAGCATCCATAAGTTTCGCTATCATATACTCATTGCCCATACCTGACCTACCTAAATTTACGCACTCCATATCAAGTTTATCAGCAAGATGTTGTGACCATCTTGCAAAAGAATGATCTACTCCCATAGCATGGATCGAAAGGAAATAGTGCTCGGTGTAGCTACATCCAATTGCGATAAGTTTATTCTTTGCCATAATTATCTACTACACTATCTTCACAACACATCTTCCAACAAACCTTTGGCGCTTGATCTGGATGTTGTTGCAACATTAAATAAAATTCTACCCACTCTTTAGATTGCGTAATCTCTTTAATATTTTTTACGTTAGATATCTTAAACTTTTCTTGGTAAAATATTCCTTGTGCTATACCTCTTTTCAGAGGATATGCGTCTATATAACAACATGGCAGTAAGTAACCCTGTGCAGAATGACCTAGACATTGAGCAACATGCATGTTCTCTGGAGTAATACATTTCGGTTTCAATTTTTTAGTTACTGGCACAAAATTCATCCCTTGGTTTTAAATGCAACACGGGTACGTCTGTACCTTTATCCCATCTGGAAGAAAGAGAAAGTTTAAATTCTATACCATCATCTTTTGCCATCTGTCTAGCTTGTTCTATATGATCTTGATTATAGTTAAATACGATGTATTGCCATATAATATTACATCCCATCTCTACACCCAATTTCATCATATTGTATATGTGTTCTCCGTCTTGGTGTATACGATATTTGTGACTCTCTTCTGGCAATCCATCCAATCCAAAAATCCAAGAAGTATTTAATCCAGTTCTATCATATGCTTCTTCATAGAAAGGTTTTTTCTTATGAGAAGCTGCAGTATGTATATCTAATTTGTGAGAATATGAAAGGGTTAAAAATTCATGAAACTGTGTATGTGCTGTTGGGTCTGATTGTTGTCCAGAAAATTCTATCCAAGAAAATGTTTCTAAAATTTTTTTAAAATCATCTATAGACATCTCAATAAAATAATGACGATTTGCTTTATACCATATAGATTGTCTATGACACGCTGGACATTCTAGAGGACATTTGTTTGTTATATCTAAATTAAGAGGGTTCCTATAAGTAGTTTCTAGATAGGTGGGTATAATAATATCAGACATAATAAGGTTTCCATTCTGGGAACATATCTAATAAACATGTTCCCCTATACTTATCTCTTTCTATAAGGTCTGTCATCATTCTTCTAGAAAGTTCTGGTTTATAGTCCATATCTTCTAGGTAAGATATTAAGTCTCTATCTATACCCACACTATAAAATTTATCCAAATATATTTCTCTAATGTCTATAGGCAATGCCTCTATAGTGTAAAGTTCTTTCGGGCCCCAAACTAAAGAACCAAAATTATAAGTGCATCCCATATTCTTTGCACCAGTTTTAACCTCATCAAGATAACCTATGTTTAAACAATTAACAGTAGACGCAAACATAACACTAGAACACTCTTTGAATTTTTCAGCGTTCTCCATAATTACTTCCCATTTAGAAGGATATCTTAGATAGTTGTTTTTCTCTCCCCAACTCTCAACAGAGATTACCATCTTACAATCTTTAAAGTGTGCAATATAATCAAATATATCCCAATCATTAAACTTGGGTGTTAATGTTGCATTAGTTGTTATCTCTAATGTTATATTCTCGCTTAAACCAGCATCAATAAATTTCTGCATGAGATCATAGTTCTGTTTAATTGCCAGAGTCTCTCCACCTACAAGTTTAAGTGCTGTTATAGGCCTTATACTTGGTAGGTCTTGGTCTATTTGAATAAGAGTATTATCTTTATATTTGTCAGAAAACTCTTGACTCAAGGGGTCTAATTGTGTTATACTCAAGTTCTCTTTTGCAATAGTAGAAGAGTTCCAAGGACTACACATATGACATTTAAGATTACAGAAGTTACTAGGAGCATTATACTCCATAGTAAACATATCTGGGTTCTTTTCATATTGATTAAGGTATGAGGTTCTAGGACTTTCTTGGTGATGTTTTTCTTGTTCGATACATGACTGACAAAATCTCTCCTTGAGATTTCCTTCTCCTGTAAGAAACTCTTTTTTTAGGTCTTTCCATAATTCTTCAGTACCAGATACAGGCCAGTCTTTCATTACGCAACAAGGCTGCACTCTTCCACTAAGTCCATTTATAACAATACTTGTGAAAGGTTGTGGACAGTACGGTTTACAATTTTGGACAGTAAACATCTTTCACTTCTTCATATACTTGTTCCAATTTTTTTGAACCTCTACACCTTGATCTTCTGGAGATAATTTCTCAAATTTTTCATCGTTAAACTCATATATAAATCCCTTCTCTTGTTTTTGTTTTTGACGAACAAAAATAGTAGAAAATAATAATCTACATTTAAGCTTAAATCTTTTCATACTCATCGTATAATACTCCTGCTATAAATTTATGTCCCTCTGCATTTGGATGGGTATCCTCTGGACTTAATCTATGTATATTTCTCAATCTATTATCCATACTATAACCTCCTAACAATGGGTCTATTGGCCAACCCACAAAAGTTTTCTTAATCTTATCTACATAAGGACTCTCTATAATATAATTTGAAAATACTTTATTCTTAGGTTCATCTTTATACATTAAAGGAGAACACCCCTGTACTTGTAGATATGGAATATTATTAATATCACATAAGTTCTGAAATGAATACATGTACCCCAAAGATTCTGCTGTGTCATTCTCTAAGTTATCTAAAGAGTAGTCTTTTATTACTTTACTGACATCATATTTGATTCCAGTTCTTCTAGGATTATTCTCTTTATAAAATTGATCGTGCCACTTAGCATCTAGAACTATTCTATCTGGATGAAAACACTCATATCTGTCCTTAACAAAAAAACAAACTCGTTGCACTTCACTCCACATTGCGATACAAAGTCCTATATCTTTTCTTGGTAGGATAGTTTCTGTAAGAGAAGAATAGATTGCTTTATTACCATAACCGCATCGGCCAAGATTAATTAAGTCCATGTTTAACCACTTTGCAAGAAGTTCTCCCCATAAAGGAAACTCTTCAAACTTTTCTTGTCTTGCGTAGTTGTCTGTGTAAGAACACCCACTGATAATTAACTTCTTGCGTTTAGAAAACAGCGACATTATATAATTTACTCCACGCCTGAGCATCTTCCCACGTATTGACCATAGGTTTGCCCTTTACATTAAGAGATGTATTCAATAACATAGGACACCCTGTCTTTTCATACCACTCCTCTAATATCTGCCTGATCACAGAACTACACTCTGGTTTGACCACTTGTACTCTAGCAGTACCATCAACGTGAGTTACAGAACTCATATCATGCTTTGCCTTTGCGATAAACTGCATGTATTCATTCATCGGGCCATCGAAGTATTCATCTTTATACTCTTCTAGGATTGCAGGAGCAAAAGGTCTAAACAGCTGTCTACGTTTAATTCTATTAACTGTTTCTTTAATATCAAATCGTGGATCACCAAGTAAAGAACGATTGCCTAATGCACGTGGGCCGAACTCTGCTTTACCATTTGCAATCCCTACAACATGATTATCTAAAAGTTCCTTAACAACATTCTTAACATTAATTCCCTGTAAGATAGGATAACCAAGATAAGGATGTCTCCACTTTAGTTTTTGTTTTAGAACTAATGCCGCAGACCCCAATGCAGAACCAGCATCGCCAGGTGCCGGCATAATCCAGATATTCTTTCCTTTAATCTTAGAATTGGCTGCACAGTTTAAAGCACATCCTCCCATAAGAACTAAGTTTTCACTTGGACATAACTCTACGAGTTTAAGTAGTTCCCTCTCGTACAGTGCTTGTATGGACGCTGCGAGGTCTTCATTGTTTGCTTCTGGAAATATGTCTCCAACACCCTTATGGTTATTCTCCCATAATAAATGTTCTAGGTCATATCTTGGTTCTCCAAATGCAGACATACCCATCGTGATATATTCATCTTCATTGGGTTTCAGTCCTATACGTTGTGTGATTGCAGAATAGAGGAGGCCAAGAGAATATGGATATTTCCATGATTTAATCTTTTTAAGGTGGTAAGTTTCTTGTCCCAAATAACTATTATCTACACTACCTTCCCAAATAGAGATAGTGTCCCACTCACCTATTGCATCAATCACTAGAATATTACAATTGTTAAAGGGCCCAGTATAATATCCTGCAGCTGCATGAGATTCATGATGGCCATAACAATAGTCATATTTCAATCTAGGGGTTTCCCAGCCCTGTCCTGCCCATAAACGTCTTAGATTTTTTCTGAAAGGTTTCTCGTAGTATGCAACTACGTGTGGTTGATTATGATCTGAAACAGGCCATTGTTCTGGGTGTATCCATTTATCGTTTTTAATACCACTATATCGTTCGCTTTGAGAAGCATGAATTATTGTTTTATCACGAATAATGCATATCGCCGCATCATGAAATCCTTCGGAGATTCCTAATATATTCATATGTCACCTCACTTAAAGATCATTATATAGTATTATTTAAAGGAAGTCAAGTACTATTTAAATTTAGCAAATGTAGCAATTGCTTCGAGAGGTGTTAGAGCCTTACGTATTGCAGATTTATTTACTTTAGATTTACTATTTTTTACTTTTTCCTCTTCAAATATTTTGAGTTTGAGCTTAAACAATGCTTCCTTTTGTTCATCATTTTCTGGATCAAACTCAAACAATAAGTCTAGACTGCCTTGGAATTCCTCTGGATTATCTGACCTTTCTCCTTGGCCAAACATATTGTTTTGTTCTGCATATCTATGAAATGCATCTCTGAACACCTGTCTACCAGCGTTGTTTCTCATACGAGTTGATTCATCTAAACTTTCATAAGAATATTCAGAGAGCAATGCTTGAAATTGTGCATCATGTTCATCAACTGCCATATGATAAGAACGATTTTTTTCTCCATCCGACCACATTATTTCTACTGAATCTAATTCTGCATTATTATAATATGCTTCTACGATCCTACCACAAAAGACAAAAGGCTTACCTACAAGTTTTATCTTGTCAACATTACTTTCGTCAACAACTAATTTTCTCTTAAATTCTGTTTTTTGCTGTTCTACAACCATTATTCACTCCTATCCTTTATTTATACGCAGATTATACGTAGTAATGGTTTGAGCAGTACCATTTGGAAATTCTTGAGATCGATAATCGTCACCAGATAGTAATGTTTGATAGTCACCAGAACCATCTAATTTGGTATTAACCATAGCAGTTCCTCTTGTATTACCTCCTGATGTATTTGCATCATATGTTATCTTATAACCATCACCAGAATTTGCAGCTGTATATCTTAACCAATCACCTAACACGGAGTCAATAGTAGAAGTGGACATTTGTGCTAAGTTAAGATCACCATCAACAACAACAGGCATACGTGAAGGTGTATTTGCAGCACCATCTCTTACATGTAAATAATAACTAGTAACTGTCGTTGGTTGATCTAATGTTTCTGGGATACCAGCAGCGGAATATGCACTAGTATCTGCAATGGTGTTTATAAAGACAGGTGTGTCATCACCAGATACCTTTGTATAGTCTGTGGCTGCACTAGCAGAACTAGTTATTGTATAAGTTCCAGCAGTATTCGCACTTTCTGTACCTGCTATCATCAAATCTATACAAGGGTGTAAGAAGGTATCTTTACAATCACCTAAACTCATACATTGAATTGTGTTGTTATCATTATCCCACCAGATAGGAAAAGTACTACCACTATCTGTTGTGTTGCCAACTCCACTTGTTGTATATGCAAGATTTATTTTATCATATGTTACAGTAACAGTGCCAGGTTCAGCAGTAGTTCCCTCTGCAACAAATGCAGAAGCAGACTGTGAAGTTGCACCAGCTTGTTGTCTGGTATCATCCATAGAAGTAATATTTGCACCACTGTCACTAACTTGAGTCAGTGTTGCTGTTATGTTTTGAGAATACGCATAGATCATTCTTGACTGAACTTCTACAAGTTCGTCAGAAGTCATTTCAACTAGATCATTATTATCATCTACATATAACGGATATCTAAGAGTCATTTATATAGCTCCCGGCGCAAATCCTGCTACAGAGATTAAAATCTTTCCATTCGAACCTTTTATCTGTAAAACATTTCTCTGCATACCAGAGTGTAAGAACACCTCATCTTCACCAATGATATCGTCACCAACATCAGTATCGGCGGCAGATCGATCCATGATAACATTGTCGCCTGCATCAGTTCCAGCTGCAGCGGTTTGGTCTAAAACAATAAAAACATCCTCACCTCTTCGTACTAGAGGAGCAGCTGCAGTTGATGTTATAGAAAGACCAGTATCATGAACGTGTGTTAGTTTAATCTCTGAGTTAGCACCAAAGGTAATAACTGAACCATCAGAAATCATAAAGAGATCATCACCAACACCAAGATCAGCGGCAACACCAGCACCACCAGCAACCGTTAATGCACCACTAGTTGCACTTGTAGAAGCAGTGGTTGCAGTAATGGATACGACACCACCAGCAGAAATTCCGATTGCGTTTGGATCAGAAGCAGAACCGACAGTTCCAGCATCTGCAACTAAAATTGTAGTATGAGTTGTCGTTCCACCAGAAGTATGAACCGTCCCAGTTTCATTCGGAAACGTGATAGTACGATCCGCAGTTGGGTCTGTAATTGCAAATGTAGTTTCATAATTATTAGCAGTTGCACCTTCAAAGATCAGAGGACTTGCACCCTGTAATGTTGCACCGATTGTTAATGTGTCAGCAGCTGCATCTCCAAGAACTAAGTTTCCGTTTAATGTGGTAACACCTGTAACTGTTAAGTTCTGGGAGAAAGTTGCATTACCACTAGAATCTAATGTTATTGCACCTACAGCAGAAGCAGAACCAATAGTACCGTCATCCTTAATCACAATATCGTCAACAAAAGTAACCACGCCTCCAGAAGCAATGGTTATTGCTGAAGCAGAAGAAGCAGAACCGACAGTTCCACCATCTGCAACCACAAGTTTGGCTGTCGTTATCAAACCAGTAGAAGGATTATATGTTAATCCTGTATCTGTCTCTGCACCTTGAGCGCCAGTTGCACCGTCTACAAAGACAGGATATACAGTTTCATTAGTAGAGTTATTTGCAGATGCCGTGAAAGAAGAGGCAACACCAGAAACAGCAGTACTGAAACTTAGAGTACCACTTGCATTTGACATAAGGACATCACCAGAAGTACCAGCATCAGCTGACGGTAATACCCAAATTTGGTCTGCACTTAGAGCCGGAGCTTCAAAACCAACATAGTTTGCACCTTCGTAGAAACGTAATTCTTGGTTTGATCCAGCGATATTAATACCACCTTCAACATTTAACAAGTCTCCCACATAAAGGTCTGCACTTGTACCGATACCACCAGTAACAACTAATGCTCCAGTAGTCTTACTTGAAGAAGCGGTACTTGAACTAAGAGTAACCACACCAGCAGAACTAATTACAATCGCATTTGGGTCAGAAGCAGAACCAATCTCTCCATCGTCTGGAACAGTAATACCAGCAGAGTGAACACTTCTTCCACTTAGTGTGAGAGCTCCTGCGGCAGCAATTGTTATTGCAGCAGCAGTAGTAGCAGTACCAATTGTACCGCCATCTTTAATCTTGATGTCATCTACAAAGGATACGATACCAGCAGAAGATATCGTCATTGCTGTTGCTGCACCAGCACTTCCAATTGTACCATCATTCTTTACAAGGATATCATCTACAAAGGTAACGATACCAGTTGACGCAATTGTTATTGCAGTTGCAGCAGAAGTTACACCAATAGTACCACCATCTTTTATCACTACATCATCTACGAATGAAACAATTCCAGTTGAAGCTATAGTTATTGCACCAGCACTTGATGCAGAACCAATTGTACCACTATCTTTGATTTTTATATCATCTACAAAAGTTACTATCCCATCAGAAGCTAATGTCATTGCAGCTGCGGTAGTTGCAGAACCGATTGTACCACCATCTGCAACAGTTACACCGGCCGTCATAATTGGTCTAGCTGAAAATGAAACAACACCAGCACTGGAAACAGCCATAGCGCCAGGTGTGGTTGAACTACCATAAGTACCATCATCACCGACCTCAAAACCTGATCCACCCGTAAGTAATAAAGTACCAGAAGCATCTGGTAATACAACAGTACGATCAGCAGTAGGGTCTGTAACTGAAAATGTCGTTTCAAACGCATCGGCAGTTGCACCTTCAAACACCAAAGAACCAGAGAAGGTAGGATTATCTTTGATAATCAGAACATCGGCCTGTAGTTTATTATACTCCAGACGGAACTCTTCAAGCGTTTGTGATGTTGTTACTTGTGAAGCATTTATGGCCATTAAACTTTACCTACCAATTCTTGAAGGAGACTTTTAATCTCATGCATCTCGCACTTTAATGTATTTATCTCTCTTGTTGTGTCCCTTATCTCATCTCTTTGTTCTTGTGCAGCCTTTGCACGTTTAACAGCAAGATCATATGCACCTCTATTACGATTTATAATAGCCTTGCTTTTAGTTTCTCGCATTAAATCTGCTTTTCCGTCTACTTGTAAGAAGTTTTCTTCTTTGCTATCCATTTTATATCGCCAATGCTATTGCTCTAAGTTCTTTAATTCTAGGTGGTTCTGCTGTGTTTGTTCCTTTCATTACAATTTTAATTTGGAACGAAATAAACTCATCAAGAGGTGTTCCGACACCATCGTCTGTTACACCAGCTGTATAAAGATATTCAGTAAAGTTACCTTTTGTCGTAGATGCTTTAACTGCATTATCAGGACTGCCATCTGAATTAAAAGCTACATAACTTAAATCATCAAATTCAGAAGCATCATCTGATCTAAGAATTTTATAATACACTTCAATATCAGAACTATAATGTCTGTGTCCAGCAAAGAATACCTTTATTGCAGTCGCTGGATTTTCTAATGTTACTTTTTTAGTTAAATAAATTGCAGCATTATCATCACCTAAAGGATCAGTAGAAGAGTCATAAATGCTGGTTGGATAAACATCAGCTGAACTGTCAATGCTGTTCAATCTATTTGAAATTGCAACAAAAGTTGATCTCCCCAAATCAACAACAGGAGACACATCAGAATTAAGGGATGATAACGACAGATCGAAGATAAGAGATTTACTACCAGCATTTTCAAGTGTTTCGTTAATCTCAGAAGCTACCAGATATGGCGTATCAAAATCATAACTTCCATCTAAATCAATGTTTATAGCATCAGTTTCTGCTGTTGTTACAAAAGAATTTTGAACCCCAGAAGGAGATGTTGCAGTCATAGGCCTTATAGTAGATGAAACATCTGTGCCAGGAAAATTCAGAGTAGATATAATAGGATACCCAGTATCATAAGCTGCATTTTCAGTTGCTGTAACTGCTGATCCACCATTAGTAGCAGTGGTAGTATCTCCTGTAATTGTTGGACTGCTTGTAAGTAAGACTGTATAAGAATCCATATTTATATTCGCAAGAGCATTATGTGTTTTATTAATCTCAGTAAATGGTACTTTATGAATCATATACAATTCTACTTTTGCACCAGAGGCATGACTTGCAGCAGTAGTACTATCCAGAGCTCTAGTTACAGTAGATACTGCATTTGTACTAATAGTAGTATACTTCATAACTTCATCATCGATCTTAATCCACCATTGACTGCTAGAGTCATATGCAAACTTTCCTGTTGTATCATCAAAGTCTGATCCAGAAGTTAATGTTAAACTAGTTGCATCAGCAGTCATTGCAGCCGAGAGAGTTGTCTCTGCTTCAGACACTACTCCAGCAATAGTGACGTTATTATCTACATCATTCATATTATGGTTTAAGTGATCTACTAATAAAGCAGTATCTCCATGAGTAAAAGTTAAAGGTTGGCTTATAAGTGTTCTAGTAGGTAAAGTATCATTATTTAAAGTAATTTTACCCGTACTACCCGTATCAAATTTTGCAACATAAATTATGAGTTTCATATCTTCCGTCAAAGAAGGCGCCCAAGTCCTGTTATTATGTCCTTTGAATAGTACACCCATATGTGGTTGTTCAGATACAGTCCTAGAACCCCCAACTTCTGTTTCTCCCATACGAGCAATCCACATTTTTATTTCTGGCGTGGAACTTCCTATAACAACACAATACTCAAAACCAACTTTAAGAAAAATAGGAGAAGGAAACTTTACATTAGTTGCAACTGAAGCATCATCTGAAATAAGTATATCATCTGGTTCAAGAACAACTCTGCCAAAGGGCATAACTCTCATTCCCGGCGCACTTCCATTTCCTCCCTCCATACCAGTAGGTCTAATCTCAACCCAAGCAGAAAGGGCTTTATCTTTATGTGAGAAATATAAATCTATAGAGGTTAAAAATCTACCAGTAGACTCCTCAGTACCATCTGGGTCTGGATCGGGGTCTATAAAAAATGTTTGTGCGAGGGGGTCATTTTGTGAATCGGGTTCTGGGGTGAGCGGCCTGGGCAGAGGACGTTGCAATTGTCTAGATACTCCAGCTGATTGAGAAACAGATACTGATTGTAATTTAGCGTTTCTTGTTGCAGTAATAGTTTCTTGCTCTGTTTCTAAAATACCAACCGCTTGATATGTAGCATCTCCTGCCGTTTCGGGGTCTTTTGTTATTACATTTGTTGTACTTGAAGTAAGTCTAAAAGTAACCTCTCCAGTTCTAAAAACAGGATTACCTTCAATTTTAGGATCAGGTAATGCAAATAAACCTTTTATTTTACCTGACGGTGTAGTAATTAAAGGACTTTCTTGTTGTACAACTCCACTGACATCAGCTGCATCTGTTGTAAACCCAGAGAGTGGAGTAACTAGAGAATTCACATTCTGACCATCAAAAAATGCATATAAACGTAAATTAGGCATAAAACCATTACCTGTAAATGTAATATTCTTTGCTCGGCAGTAAGGTATAAATGCACGTTGAATAACTTTTGTTCCTTGACTCTCAAGATCAATCTGTGGTACAATACTTGTCTGAACTCCTGTTCTATTTTGACTTCCTCTTTGTGTTACAACAGCTCTGGTTACTCCGCCGCCTCGGAGCTGGGACTGCGGGCCCACAGCAGGTATACCACCCCAAGAAGTACTCCAAGCGCCCCACACTGTACCAACAGCTGAAGCATTGTTTACAGAAAAAGTATCAAAGTTTCCTTCAACATTAACAATAAGATCAGGAGCATATTCAGTTTCAAACCATTCATCTCCTTCTGGGTCTAGTTCAATAGTTCCTACCCAATTTGACATAAGAACAGGCGTAATACGTTCAGTTCTTGTTGCATATGGCTGGTCTTGAAAGGGAACCTCAGTATAAGGTAGAGTTAATAAATCACCAGTTTTTTGATATCCAGCAGAAGTTCTTAAACTATCTGTAGAAACTGATTCTATTAAAGAAACTGCTTTTGTATTACTTAGAGGACGTAATTCATTTTCTTGCATATCAATAGAACATTTATAATCACCATGTTGAACATCGCCAACAGAATGACCAGCAAAGCTATCAACAACAAAACCAGATTTAAAACGATCCAAACCATTAGCATCCTGTATTTGAAAGCTTTCGGCATCTCTTTCAAGTAAAGTTAGAGATGTATAATACTCAACATGATTAATACGCTCTTCAAGTCTACCTATATCTTTCATAGTAAATCGTTTGTTTTTTGTTTTTGTAATATCACAATCGCCAGGTTTAAATGTATAAGGTGGCACAATTATTCTGGCAATCTGCATTGTTTCGCTATTTGGTTGTGGAAATACAGGAGTCTCTGATGATGCACCCCTAATAAATTCAAATTCACCTAATTTTGTTAAATGCACTAATCCTTTATATCCAATATAATATTCATAATCTGTTGTAATCAAACTGCCAGGTTTTATGAAGTTTATTGTAGATGCTCCTGTCCCATCAAATTGTCGATGATAAAAATCAAAGGATTTTCCTGTAATTTCATCTACAACTTCTAAGTTTGTACTTGTTCCAGCTATATCTTCTGCTCTAGGACGAATATCAAAAACCTCATATAGATTATATTCACCAGAAGGTGCTGGATCATCAGGGTCAACTTTTGTAGCAGAATATTTTGGAATGTCTTCGTATGTCATTTGATCAGCAGAATCTACATAAGAATCAACCGTAAAGAAATCACCAGTACCATGTTCTAGATAATCATAAACAACAAGAAGTCTTCCAAGAGGAGAACCCATGCCTGGCTTTCTAACTATCCGAGAAATATCATAATAGTTATCTCGTTGGCCCATATCAAGTTCATATCGTTGTGTAATATTAGAACTACCAGCTGCTACTGCTGAAACTGAACAAGTCGCAGAACTAGAAAACCCTGTAATAGTATCAGAGGTATTAAACTTTACATTCGTTCCTCTTTTATAAACAAAAGACATTGGACTTGAAGTATCTATAATTCTACCTTTAGCACCACTAGAAGAACCAGTAATTTCTTCACCCTTAGTATAGTTACCAGTTATAGTTCCCAAAGTTAACACTGGGGTTGTTGCATCAGTACCTGTCGCTTCTGAGTCTAAAACAGCGACAAGTTTAAATGCGTCTGCTCTACCCAAAGATATAGTTTTATCTCCTGGCCGAGTTCCATAGGCATCAGTTGTACCAGAAACTACTTTCATTTGCTTCATTAATTTAGCAGACTTGGTTTTCGCTACAGCACTAGTCTTTAATAGTGTTGCAGTAATCTTTAACTTTGCACCGTTTCCAAATATAACATTATTCGTGATAGTAACGGTGGAACTTCCTCCTCCAGAGAATCCAGTAGCTGCGCTTACAACATCTCCTTGTTGTCCTGTACCACCAGTTCCACTAGAAAGTATAGTGATCATGTAATCTACTTCACTATG
>VTLG01011166.1_pt1 | contig 33606 bp, 44 predicted proteins | sample 4694571 | NCBI WGS metagenome assembly VTLG01 (sample SAMN12604809, study PRJNA352737) | marine metagenome | biome: ENVO:00000447; feature: ENVO:00000209|ENVO:00000569|ENVO:01000036; material: ENVO:00002151; isolation source: viral sequences binned using virsorter ...
TGTAGGTCTTTAAAAATAGACGGGCCATGTGAACTAATGTATACTCCTTTTCATCCGTTATCATGTGGGGCGCAGGTTTACATCAAGACACAGAGCGACGTACTGATGGAAGGAATAGAGGAATGAGCAGAGAAACAGCACATGAAAATTCCCTGTTGGATAAGATAGATGCTCTAATGGAAGAGGGTCTAAGCGAATCTCAAGCAGTCTCTGTCGCAGTAGCGGAAGAGATTGAGCCAGACTACGACGAGGAGTAACACAATGCCACGACCAATGACCAAGGCAAAAGCAAACCGGATTGCTGGTACAATAGGAAAGCCTAGCAAGATGCCGGGTATGTCGCTTGGACTACCAGCATCTAGTGCAGAGTTTGTTCCTTGGATATGTATAGAAAAGGGTTGGCCGATACCAGAACAGTATGGTTGCCGCATTGGTTCTGCCCTATCAAATGTAGTAGGATCAACCTGCTATAAATGTTACGCAGATTCTAGAGGGAACTACACTTACCCCAGCGTACAGATAGCACAGACTAAACGCTTGGTAGGTTTGTATCATCCCGGCTGGGAAGAAGCGATGGTCTACCTGTTAGAGACAACATTCGACAAACTATTCGAGGAGGCATTGATAGGACACCTTGATGATTTCTTCTGCAATGAACAGCGTATGCCACGCAAGAAAGAAATGGATGACCTACACACAATGGCATTGCTTGATGCTAAGTATATGAGATGGCATGACAGCGGTGATCTTCTGGATGTATGGCATCTTGAACGTATCTACAATGTAGTAGAACGCACACCTTTCCTAAATCACTGGCTACCAGTACAGGAATCTCATGTGGTAGCCAAGTGTGATCGTAAGTGTCCACCTAATCTGGTGATAAGGCACTCATCAGTGATGGTAGACGGACCATTTAAGAAACGGGTTAACCATGTAAGCGGAACCACAACAAAGGGAGATCATAACTGCCACGCACAAGATAACTTCAATGAGTGCGGCTCATGCAGGAAGTGTTGGTCGCACGATGTATACGCAGTAACCTACCCATTACACTAGTTTTTACTAGTAAAACAACTTAACCCCAACATAAAGGAATACATTATGAAGAACTACAACCTGACGACTGCCGAAGTATCCGTAGCAACGGGCCTTACCCGCAACGCAGTGTATACTGCCAAGCACAAGGGACTTCTCAAGGCTATCAAGCACAACTCGAATATCTTCTTCGCAGAGGAGGATGTTAAAGAGTGGCGTGATAACACCAAGAAGTATAACTATCAGACAGTCTCGCCTATCGGTGGAGGTTATGCTGACTATCGAACTGATGAAGTCAACAAATTGCTAGGAAGGAATGTTCGATTAGGACACTGGACAGACTTTGGTTTTGCTATTAAACTACAGGCTCGTCGAGATCAAGACAGTGGTAAGTCTGGTCTTAACTTGAAACAAACGATGCGACGAAATGCTTTGCAGTGTCTTCGCGTACTTGACAATACCTTGGAGATGTAGTAATGATGACCTATATGGAATGGTGCCGTGATCTGGAGAGGCAGTACGAAAGAATGCCGCAATGGTATTGGAACCATTCCAAATCTAAGAAGATTTACGAACGATATGTCCAACATTATGAGGAGATGTATGATCACACAGACCCCAACGACTAAACCTACAGCAGATATTATATCTGTTCAGGAGTTTTGGAACCGTAAGGTAGAGAAGTTAAAAATTCTCTATACTTACGGTGCCATATCTGAAGATAAGTTCATCAAAGATATGGTTAATCTAGGATTCACCAAGAAACAGATCATTGATTTGTATGGTGATGATGAAGATGATAACAACGACGATTAACTTTAGATGGAGAATAAGATATGTATACTACCAGTACAACAGGCGGCGTGGAGCGACTGTCAACCACAGAGGGCAGGGATATTTTCTTCCCTGTCTTTGAACAGGATGTAGTAGGCATCACTACTGGTCTTGTCCCTCAAAACTACAAGATGCTGACACGGGGAGATGGTTACTCTGAACAAGACCACTGCCTTGGTATAGTAGGTAAGAACTATAGGGTAGTAGAGAACTGGGAAATACTCATGCCTCTACAGGAACAGATGATCAACTACTTCGATCCTATTGTCTTGGATGATGTAGTAATTAAGGATCACATAACAAAGAAAGGAGCTTTGTGTTTTGCTGAATACATCCTACCCTCTATCAACGGAGAAGTAGAAACCAACACTGGGCATAAGACTAACGTAGGTCTAAGGTTCATTATGAAGAATGCTTTTAATAGCTCATCCAGTGTAGTGTTTTATTCTGGTGACATAGATTTCTTCTGTACTAATGGACAGATCAACGGTGTGTATGATGTTACTCGCCGCAAACACACAAGGAACTTTGCTGTCGATGGATTTATTGAGGCGTTTGAAATGTCCTTGGATCATCACAAGAATACTGTCGAACAGTACCAGAAGTGGGCTGATTCCCACATCTATGATAGCAAGAAGGTAATGAACCTGTTCCGTAAGTTAACATCAGGTACTACGGACGATCCTAAACGTACCAACGTACTGTCTGATCGCTTGTTTGCACAGTACGTTGATGAGGTACGGGAGCGTGGCAGCAACGTGTTCTCTGTCGTGTCTTCGATGACCAACTATGGTAGTCACGGTGGAGAGGATACAAGGTTTGGCTTGACTCGCACCGGAGATGATGGTACACTACTCAAGCGTCAGGAACAGGTCAGTAAATGGCTTGGTAGTAAGGTGTTTGCTGACTTCCTTGAGGCAGCTTAACAACACAACAAGGAAGGACTAAGACAATGGTTTACAAATATCAGAATCATTCCGACATTCCCGGCTACATGAAGTCATACCTACTCACTGTGTCTCATGCTCCATTCATTGAGGCAATACCAGTTGGTCAGATCAATGATTTCCTTAATGGTGTAGAGGAGTGGGAGACTGAGCAATATCCTGATACTATTGCCCGGTTAAACAGAGTCCACTAGAGTTGTTAGCGTTGAGGTGGATTTAGTTTTTGTATACTAGGTCCACCTCATTTCTTTTAATAAGGTATAATAATATATGAAAAAGATTACACCTACTCACACTAAAGATTGGTACATCAAATGGGTATCTACTATCATTCTTATCTTAGGTATGATACTAACATCAAATAATCTTTATCCTTTTAATCTATTTGTTCATTCACTAGGGTTGTTTGGTTGGCTGATCGTAGCTATAATTTGGAATGACAGGGCATTGATTGTTATTAATTCTGTGTCTTGTGCGTTGCTTGCTAATGGCATAGTAAAATATTTGATGACGATAACTTAACAATCTATGGAGAGGAACATAACAGATGATGATCAAAAGTAAATTTTCCTTGGAAGATGTAGGAGTACAACTAGAAACAAGTGATGAAGGATTGCGGGTTGCTTTCTATCTTGATGCAGAGTATGGTATTAAACCTATTTGCCGAGTATTAATCAGTGATCTTATAGGTGAGTACATAGGTAAAGCAAACAACAAGGATAACTCAACTTACTCTGAAGAAATTATGTTATTTAATGCAGAGCAACTTATGTATGAATTTGATTTCTTTGCTGCGGAACTACAACAATTAATAGAAGAGAAGACGAAGAGTAATAGGCAATGTAACTCTGTTATAGAAACTATGGATGATGTATACCCTGACTCTGGTTTCGGGGATGACTTCTGATATGTTGAGAGATGACCTAGAAGAATTTATAGAGAAGGATATATCACCCGCTGAAGCACCATACATTGATGCTATTAAATTAAGAGTGGCACTACAAAATATATTGGATGCAGATAAAGTAACTGATCAAGACCATCAAATAAAGTTAGCTAAGAATGAAATAAAGTTTCTTAACATGCAACTATATACTGAGTACAAGAAAGTAAAACAATTAAGAAATGAAGTAATGTATCTGGAGGATAAGATATCTAAAAGAGAACAGGAACTGGAACAGATAGCACAGAAACTACTAAACAAATCAGTAGGTTACAGGTAAAATGACTAGCTCCCGTAGCTCAACCGGATAGAGCAATAGACTTCTAATCTATAGGTTGCAGGTTCGAGTCCTGCCGGGTGCGCCACTATAGCTAAAGGAGAATGTATTATGATAACCAAGACTGAGATTATAGTATGTCTTCTAGGTGTTGTTATGATTGTTTGTTTCTTATTAATGTAGTAAGAAAGGTAAGGACATGGAAGCAAAGTTAATAGGTAATTCTGGTAGTGACTTGACTGTAGTTAATTCAGCTAGGGTATCCTTCGACAAGGAATCTAGCTGGGAGAAGGACATACCTGCGACAGGTCTTAAAGAATTAAAAGAAACAGATACAAAATTAATTAACTACCTAGCAAAACATAATCACTTCACACCTTTCACTCACTGTACTATAACTCTACGAGAAGATGTTCCTTTATTTGTAGCTAGACAAAGGTTCAAACATATGGTAGGGTTCTCTTACAATGAGGTATCACGTAGATATGTTGACAGTCCACCAGAATTTTACGAGCCAAAGGAATGGCGTCGAAGAGCATCGAATGCCAAGCAAGGCAGTAGCGAGGAGACAGTGAACATAAACAGAGGTGCATTTATAAATGAATACAAGAAGGCAATAAAGAATTGCGAGTGGACATACAACCACCTACTAAGATTAGGTGTGTGTCCAGAGCAAGCAAGGATGGTTCTGCCTCAAAGCATGTACACCAGCTACTATGTTACTGGTTCTCTGTATGCTTTCGCCAGAGCTTATAATTTGAGGAGTGATCCTCACGCACAGAAGGAGATACAATACTTAGCTTCCCTTTGGGATAAGATAATTAATGTATTGTATCCTACCTCTTGGGCTGCTTTAACCAACAAGGAAAAGGAACAATGATATACAATGAAATATCTTTGAACGGTTTGTACCTAGCTATCTATACCAATGAAGATGGTGTACAAAGCTTTGAGATTAAAAAGACAGATGCTATAGATGATTCTTTGTCTCTGTCTTTATGGAATATACATAGGGAAAAGGTGGTAGAGTAATGAAAAACCTATGGGAAAAAGACAGGAAAATTATTTTCAGAGAACTGTTGACAACCTATATGCAAGAGGGTTATAACAGGAAGGAAGCTAAGAAATTAGCAGCGGAAGAGACAGATGAGATCATGTCTGGTGACATGGCATTTGTTAATGAGATATTGGATAACCAAGATGAGCAAAGTAATTAAGAAACGTGACCCTAACTGGAGATGGAGACATGCTCTAGGTCACAAGGTAGTTGTGTCCAAGAAAAAGTATACAAGAAAGAAAGGAAAACCTACAAGGAAAATCATGTACGATTACATAGGAGAATCAAAAGATGTACAAGATAATTAGAGGTTCAGATTTCCATGCCGCGCACTGGACTGTTGGTTTTATTTTTGATCAAGGTACTAAACAAGAGATGAGAGATTCACTAAGTTCTCTTAGTAATCTTATGGATCATCTAAAATATAAGAATACCTTTAAAAGTAAAGACAAGTTACTTATTAATGTTGCACCTAAACGAACCCTTCAATACAGCATAGTAAAGGATTAATATTATGATTACCACAAACATTCATAGAGTAACTAACGTCGAAGTAAAGAACGACTACTTGCCTGAAACAGAAACCCACTACACTACCATCACAGTTGATACTGAGAGTGGAGAACAGGCATCCTTTACTTTGTTTGCTAATGACGATGCCATTAAGATGAAGACAACTAACCCCATAAATATTGGAGAGTAGTAACATGATTACTATACCTAAATATAGATGGAAAGGTAAGGAACGTACACTAGAGGAAATCGTACAAGACTATGCCGATAGTGTAGGAGATGCCTATACATCAATGGAAGAGAATACTGGAGATATGTTTGTTTCTGATCTTCAAACTATGTTAAGAGAATACTGGAGATTGAAGAGCATATGTGATACATTAGATACAAAGAAGGATAAGACTACAATACCAACGAGGTACTAGATGTACAGCCAACATGAAGACCATGACTTAACCAAGGTAGTAGAACAAGGGCCGTGTCCTGACTGTTCATCAAGCGATGCATACACTCTCTATTCTGATGGACATTCTTGGTGCTTCTCTTGTGCTACCTACCATCGTAATTCAAGCAGCATAACCGAAGGAGACTTTAAAGCAATGCAGCTTCAACAAACAACGAATACGGTGAAGCCTATGACTAATTTAAATAACTCTATATCTTCAGCGATAGCTGATAGAAAGATAGCACACAATACCTGTAAGAAGTATAATGTTACAGTAGAATTAGATAACTCTAATAAGATTATCAAACATCATTACCCTTACTACGATAAGAATAACAACCACATATCTACCAAGGTAAGAGTATGTGATACCAAGGTTATGTTCTCTCAACCAGAGGGAACCCTTAACAAAGCTGTTCTCTTTGGACAGACCTTGTTCTCTGGTGGTGGTAAGTACATCACCGTCTGCGAAGGGGAACTGGATGCTATGTCTGCCTACGAAATGCTAGGCTCAAAATGGCCTGTCGTTTCCGTTAACTCTGGCGCTCAATCAGCATACAAGAACTGCAAGGCTAACCTTGAGTACCTCAATACCTTCGATAACATTGTCTTGTGCTTTGATTCCGACGATGCAGGTAAGAAGGCAGCGCAGAAGGTAGCATCTCTGTTTGAACCTAACAAGTGTAAGATCGTTAACCTGTCTACCTTCAAGGATGCTAACGAGTATCTGATGAAAGGCAAGCGTGAAGACTTCTCTATCGCTTGGTGGAATGCAAAGCAGTACACACCAGCAGGTATCCTTAACCTTGCTGATATGGGGGATGCTCTCTACGAGGAAGGACACTACAAGACCTGCCTCTATCCCTTTGCTGGGCTTAACGATAAGCTATACGGAATGCGTACAGGTGAGCTAGTAACATTCACTGCAGGTACAGGCACGGGTAAGTCCAGTGTCATGCGAGAGATGATGCACTACGTCTTGAACAATACGACAGAGAACATAGGTGTTATCTCCTTGGAAGAGAACGTGCGTAATACTATCTTCCATCTCATGTCAGTCGAAGCTAACGCTAGACTGTACATCAGGGAGATCAGGGATGAGTTCTCTCGCGAAGACCTAGTAGCGTGGCAAGATGCTACTGTAGGTACGCGCAGGTTCTATGCCTTCGATCACTTTGGTTCTATGCGTACAGATGAAATCCTTAGTCGCATCAGATACATGATCAAGGCACTGGATTGTAAGTGGATATTCCTTGACCATCTATCTATCCTAGTGTCTGGGTTAGAAGGAGAGGATGAACGAAGGAACATCGACAACCTTATGACTAAGCTTCGCAGCATCACAGAGGAATGTAACGTAGCTCTGTTGCTTGTGTCTCATCTCCGACGCACCAGTGGAGACACTGGACATGAGCAAGGTAAGGAGGTAAGCTTGGCTCATCTCAGGGGTAGTCAGAGCATAGCACAACTGTCAGATGCAGTGGTAGCTATGGAAAGGGACCAACAATCTGATGACGAGAACATCTCTAACACTACTACGATCCGCGTCTTGAAGAACCGTTACAGCGGAGAGACAGGCGTGGCTTGTCACCTGTTCTTTAACAAGGATACCGGGCGGTTACAGGAAGTCCAGAGTCTAGGTGACAACCCTGACGGTGATGACGGTGAAGGAGATATTGTTCTATGACTTTTGATGCAAAAGAATATGAACAACGTCCAGAAGTTAAGGAACGTAGAAAGAAATACTACCAACGTCCAGAAGTTAAGAAACGTAAAAAAGAATATAGCCAACGTCCAGAAGTTAAGGAAAGAGTGCGTAAAAGATATGATAATTTTGAAAGACCTTATTTTTCCCACTCTTTAAATGACGCAAAACGAAGAGCTAAAAAGAAATTTCCTGATAAACTTTTTAACATAACTATAGATTACTTAAAAGAAATTTTTCCTCACGAAGATCGAAGATGTCCTGTTTTAAATCTTCAATTTAAAAGAAATCCTACAGGTAGAGGTGGAATACCCAATTCACCCACACTTGATAGAATTGATAACGATAAAGGATATGAAAAAGGAAATGTGATATGGGTTTGTAATAAAGCTAACATGATTAAAAACTACTCCACACCAGATGAGATAATAAAGGTAGGTAAATTTTATAAGGAGCTTGAAAAGAATGTCAAAGTATAGTATACATCCTTCATGGTTAAACCCTGACTACGAGTACCAACATGACGATGGCTTTGACGATAAGGAGTACCAACAATGTACGAACTGCAATGCTGTACTATACTTAGAGGATATTGAAGTAGGCTTTTGTCCTGCGTGTGACTTAGAATTAGTATCTTTATTGGAAGGTAAATGATAGTTGTATTAGATATTGAGACAGATAGTTTAGATGCTACCGTTGTACATTGTATCGTAGCTAAAGACAGACAGACAGGCAAGGTATACTCTTGGAAAGAACAGGAGTGCTACACTGACTTCCCTCTATTCTGTAGTAAAGTAGATAAGTTTATAATGCACAACGGTATATCTTTTGATGCACCAGTTCTTAATAAATTACTAGGTACAAAGATAACTCTATCTCAATTAGAAGATACTCTTATTCTATCCCAGCTAACCAATCCATCAAGAGACAAGGGACATTCCTTGAATGCTTGGGGTGAGAGATTAAACTTTGCTAAGATAGAGTTCAATGACTTCTCTTCTGGTGTATCGGATGAGATGATAGAGTATTGCAAGCGTGACGTTGACTTGACTGAACGAGTATGGATTACTCTTCAACAAGAAATTAAAAACATAAGTAGAGATTCTATTGAATTAGAATATAAGATAAGAGCTTTAGTTGATCAGCAAGAAAGGAATGGATTTACTCTTGATATACAGAAAGCAACTAGCCTCATTGCGAGGTTACAAGATAAGTCAGATGCCCTTGAACAGGAAGTGCGGGATAGATTTATACCTATGCCTGTCCCTGTTAAGGAAGTTACTCCTCGCTACAAGAAAGATGGTAGCCTATCTACCGTTGGACTCAGACACATACAAGACTATACCACCGTATCAGGAGTACATACATCCATTGACTACCAAACCTTCAACCTTGCCTCGCGTCACCAGATTGTTGAAAGGCTAAAGAAATGTGGATGGGAACCAGATAAGTTTACAGAGAAGGGACACGCTATTGTAGATGAAAGTGTCCTGAAGAAAGTAGATATCCCTGAAGCACAGATGATTGCAGAGTACCTAACCCTGAAGAAACGAGTAGCTCAAGTTAAGTCTTGGCTAGAAGCAACTAAAGAGGATGGGAAAGTTCATGGACAAGTACTTACTTTACGCGCTATATCTGGAAGGATGGCGCATCATTCACCAAACATGGCTCAAGTTCCTGCAGTCTACTCACCTTATGGTAAAGAGTGTAGGGATTGCTGGACAGTTTCCAGTAATTCTAATGTCCTTGTTGGTTGCGATGCTTCTTCTCTTGAACTAAGAGCATTAGCACATTACCTAAGTGACAAGAAGTTTACTGATGAGGTAGTAGATGGTGACATACATACAGCAAACCAAAAGGCTGCTGGATTAGACACACGCGACCAAGCAAAAACATTCATCTACGCATTCATCTACGGTGCTGGTGCAGCTAAGATAGGTCAGGTAGTAGGGGGTGATGCAAGGAAGGGACAGGAGTTGATTGATTCCTTTCTTTCTAACACACCATCCCTAAAGATATTCAGGGAGAGAGTTGACAGGGCTAGTCAGAGAGGCTACCTCGTTGGCTTAGATGGAAGGCATCTGATGATAAGGAACAGACACGCTGCTGTTAACCTCCTTATTCAAGGGGCAGGTGCAGTTATCTGTAAGCAGTGGTTAATTAATATTAATAAACTATATAAGGAAAGGAAGGTGAAAGCATCTCTTGTTGCCTCAATACATGATGAGTACCAACATGAGGTCTACAATCCACATGCTGAATTGTTTGGAGAACTTACAAAGAAAGCAATGAAACAAACAGAAAAGGATTTAAAAGTACTATGCCCACTAGGAAGCGAGTACAAGATAGGAAAGACTTGGGCGCAGACACACTAATGAAGGAACTGGAAATCACTGAAGACATAGCTGCTGAAGCTGCAAGAATGTCTAAGGGTATGGGAGTACTCAAAGGTTCTTTTACGAAGGGTGCAGGAAATATCTATGGTGCTATGGGTGAACTGATAGTATCTAAATATCTCAATCGTCCTATTGAATCTACTTATAACTATGACATAGTTCTTTCTGATGGCAAGACTGTTGATGTTAAAACCAAAAGAACATCAGTCAAACCAAAGCTAGAATATGATTGTTCTATATCTAACTGGAACACTAAGCAACAGTGTGACTACTACATATTCTGTAGAATTAAAAATGATTTTTCTGTTGGTTGGATACTGGGTTATTATGATAAGAATCAATACCTTAAAGATAGTGTCTTTATGGAGAAGGGTACTAAAGATAAATCTAATGGGTACATAGTGAAGAGTGACTGTTACAACCTAAAGATATCCTCTCTTAAAAGCATAGATGATCTTATGTTTCAAGATGTTATCAACCAATCAAAAGAAAAATAAAAAATATTCTAAAGAGTCCTTGACTTAGCGTACATAATAGTGCATAATTCGCAAACTAGAGAAAGGTTGCATGGTGCAGCCTACGAAAAGAAAGGTTACTAACACATGGCTAATAACGTCCACATCGTTTCTGGTAAAGCACATTGGGCAAGCGTACTCGCTCCTAATACTACTTACGAACCAGTATACTCAATTGATCTTGAGTTAGATGATGACACTAGGAGTACAATAGAGAATCTTGGATTGTCTATTAAGAATAAGGGTGATGGTCGCAATGACTTTGTTACCATCAAGCGTAAGCTATACAAGAAGAACGGTGACGAGCGTCCTGCTCCTACCGTTAAAGACTCTGCCAATAATAGCTGGAATGATCAGCTTATTGGCAATGGCAGTCAGGTTAACGTAAAGTTTGCTACTTATGATTGGACTTACGCGGGTAAGTCTGGTGTAGGTGCAGACCTCATGGCTGTACAGGTTGTTGATCTTGTCCCTTATGGGAACAGCAACGACTTTGAATCCATTGACGATGGCTATGTAGTCAAGTCTTCGTCTTCTTCCCAACAGCAAGAAGAAGCAGTACCCTTTTAAGTAGAGAGGTGTACACGGGGTTGCCGATAAGATATGGGGCAACAGAACTGTCTGACAGGAGTGGAGAGGGACTGTCGGCTCTAAGGATACTGCAACTTAAAGAAAGGATAGATAGTAATGAAGAACGGACAGAGTAGATTACTGAGTGCATTGCGTAAGCGTATGCGTGTCACAAGGAAGACTGCAATTGAGAATGGATGGGCAGAGAACTTGACTGCTGCAATCTCTAAGCTACGCAAGAAAGGTTATACGATTGAAGCCGTGTCTGCTAAGACACCAGAAGGTAAACCTTATACTCGTTACCGTCTTACAAGTGAACCTATGCCTACAGCACAAGCTGCGTAGGTATGGCTATGGCGAAGGCAACACAACCAGATAAAACAATAGATACTTTAGTTGAGGATATCTATAGTATCTTTACTGATAGGAAGGCTAAGATATCTGCGGAAGATTTAAAGGAACTAGCGGCAGATATAACTGATTGTGTTGTCTCTGCTATTAGTGAGGAAAGGAAGCCAAGAAGGAACCTAAGACTGTCCATGATAGGGCAACCAGATAGAAAGATATGGTATTCTCTTAATGATAAATATAATAATCCACAAAACAAAGAGGATGATCTGTCTGGTTCAGACTACATAAAGTTCCTTTACGGAGACATCTTAGAATGTCTTCTTGTCTTTCTTTCCAAAACTGCAGGGCATTCTGTAACAGACAGACAGAAGGAGTTGGTTGTTAATAATGTAGTAGGTCATCAGGATGGTAGAGTGGATGATGTCTTGGTAGATTTCAAGAGTGCATCTAGCTTTTCTTTTAAGAAGTTTCAAAGTGGAAAGATTTTTCAAGACGATCCCTTTGGTTACATCTCTCAGCTATCTGCTTATGCTCAAGCTAATGACGTTAAGGAAGCTGGGTTTGTAGTCATAGATAAATCAACAGGAGAGATAACATATTGTCCGGTACACCACATGGATATGATCAATGCAAAATCTCGTATTGATGATCTTCGACAAGCTATTAGTAATGGCAAGCCTCCTGATCGTTGCTACGACGATGTTCCTGATGGTGCTTCTGGCAACCGTAAGCTGGATACTGGTTGCGTCTACTGTTCTTATAAGTTCGATTGCTGGCATGATGCGAACAATGGTACAGGGTTGAGAGCATTCCAATATGCAACCAATGTAAAATATTTAACTGAAGTTGGCAAGACGCCTAATGTCCCAGAACTATAGGTTTAGATCAGGTGCAGAGAAAACTGCAGCAGAATACTTGGACAGTAAAGATGTAGGCTTTGACTTTGAACCACACTATATTCCTTATATGTGGATTGAACACAAGAAGTATCTACCTGATTTTGTTCTTGATGACACGGGTATTATTCTGGAAGTTAAAGGAAGGTTTACCAGAGAAGACAGGAAGAAGCACCTCTTTCTAAGAGAGAGTAATCCTGATGCAGATGTTAGGTTTGTCTTTACTAACTCCAGAAATAAAATATACAAAGGATCGAAGACTTCTTACGCTGATTGGTGTACCAAGAATGATTTTTTGTTTTGTGATTTGAAAGATGGTATCCCAGAAGAATGGTTATATGGTGAATATCAAAGAGAATAGTAATGAATTTATTATTGAGATGGAACAGTTAATTGAAACAAGAAAGTCTGCACCAGAACAAGTTCTTTTCCTTACTGTAATTCTCCAAGCACTATTAGATGCTACCAAGCCAGAGGAACAACGAGAGTCTTCTGAATCTAGGACAGCAAGAGACAGTGCCAAGGCATGGTTCGCTGCTTCTGTTGGTGTTACTGCAGAAGACTTTGGAACTGTTTGTGATTTGGCTGGAATAGATATTGACTACGCTAAGACTTTCGCTTATAAAGTTATTCAGTCTAAAGAAATAGATTATGTAAGGAAGAGGATCAATACTGTCATATCTTTTAAGTAAAGGAACGAAGATGACTACACCTACCTATAAGTTTGATGAGGAATCTTATCTTGATGAGATGCATCAATACATTCAAGAGACTTACGCACAACACTATGCAAAAGGAAAGCATCAGGCATCAGAAATAATATTTGATAACGGTTATGCAGAAGGATTTCTGATGGGTAACATTCTAAAATATTGGAAGAGGTACGGAAAGAAAGGAGGAAGGAATAGACAAGACATACTAAAGATGCTACATTACACACTGCTTATGCTATACGCTCACGATCATATAATAGAAGGAGACTAGATTAAATGCCTACATTCCGATCTAACGAAAACCCCATGTTCAGGTCTAAATTTTCAGAAGATATTTTCAAACACAAGTATGCTCACCAAGGTTGTGAAACATGGGCAAGCCTCGCATCAACTTTAGTAGATGATGTATGTGGTGTACAACTAACCAATGACGAACAGGATCAACTCAAAGAATATATTACTGATCTTAAATTTATTCCCGGTGGTCGCTATCTATATTATGCAGGTAGACCCAACAAGTTCTTTAACAATTGCTACTTATTAAAAGCAGAGGAAGATACCAGAGAAGATTGGGCTAACCTTTCTTGGAAAGCAGAGTCATGCCTGATGACAGGCGGTGGTATTGGTGCAGACTATTCTGTGTACAGAGAAGAGGGAAGAGTTCTTTCTGGTACTGGTGGTCTTGCTTCTGGTCCTATCCCTAAGATGCAGATGTTGAACGAAATTGGCCGAAGGGTTATGCAAGGGGGTAGCCGAAGGTCAGCTATCTATGCCAGCTTAAACTGGAAACATCCAGACATACCTACATTTCTGTCCAGTAAGAACTGGTATGATATGAAGGTAGGCAATACAGAGTACAGTCTAGGTCAAATAAAAGAACAGGACTTTAATTTTCCTGCACCTCTTGACATGACCAATGTAAGTGTTAACTACGATACTGAATGGTTACTTAACTACTGGAATACAGGAGATGTAGGAGATGTCTTTAGGACTAATGTACGGCAGGCTTTATCGACCGCAGAACCGGGGTTTAGCTTCAACTTCTTTGACAAGGAAAATGAAACACTACGCAACGCTTGTACCGAAGTTTGCAGCGATACAGATTCGGATGTATGCAATCTTGGCAGCATTAACTTGGGTAGGATTGACGATCTTAGTGAGTTTAAAGATATCGTCAGCTTGGCTACAAAGTTTCTTATCTGTGGTACTTTAAAAGCAAAGCTACCTTATAAGAAAGTTTACTCTGTCAGAGAAAAGAACAGGCGTCTTGGTCTTGGCTTGATGGGTATGCATGAATGGCTAATTAAGAAGGGTGCTAAGTATGAGGTAACAGAAGAACTTCATAAGTGGCTAGGAGTTTACGAAGGAGAAAGTAACAAGGTATCCAAGGAGACTGCTGATACACTGAACATTAGCAGACCAGTAGCTAACAGAGCTATTGCACCTACAGGTAGCATAGGTATCCTTGCTGGTACATCTACTGGCGTTGAGCCTATCTTCGCTGTTGCTTACAAGCGTAGGTATCTTAAAGGTGGTACACGTTGGCACTATCAGTACGTTGTAGACAGTGCAGCACAGGAACTGATTGATCTTTATGGTGCTGCTCCAGATAAGATTGAGTCTGCACTTGACTTAGCTGAAGACTACAAACGTCGCATGAAGTTTCAGGCAGATGTTCAAGACTATGTAGATATGTCCATCTCTTCTACTATTAACCTACCATCATGGGGTAGCAAGCTTAACAATCCTGATACAGTAGATGACTTCGCTAACACTCTTGCGTCTTATGCTCATAGGCTAAGAGGCTTCACTGTCTATCCTGATTCTTGTAGAGGTGGTCAACCTTTAACCAGTGTACCTTATGAGGAAGCAGTAACTAAATTAGGTGAAGAGTTTGAAGAAAGCCTAGAGACACATGACATATGTGATATCACTGGTCATGGTGGAAGTTGCGGTGTGTAAATAAATGCTTGACATTACTTAATTAGTAGTGTATGATTCAGTCGTTAGTCGGAAGTACGTTAGGCTGTATGATAGAGGGTGGTTGGGGTGCTGCCCTCTATCTTTCTTACGGTGAAAGGAGACAATAAAAATAATGAATAATAATAATGATATCGCCCGTATGCCTACTGTTTATATTGGATTTGATAAAAGAGAAGAACCTTATTATAATGTTTTAAAATATAGTATACAGAAACATGCCTCTGGTCCTGTTAACATTGTTCCTTTGGTTCAAGATAGTGTGAGATTGTCTGGTCTTTACAGAAGAGGTAAGACAATTGATGATGGTAAACAAGTAGATATCTTTGACAGGAAACCGTTCTCTACTGAGTTTAGTTTCTCTAGGTTCCTTGTTCCTTTCCTTAACCTACATCAAGGTCATGCTATCTTTATGGACTGTGATATGTTTGTTAGGTCTGATATCTTAGAGGTCTTCAATACTTTCCAGAATACTAAGAGTGTAGTTAGTTGTGTTAAGCATGAACATTATCCTAAAGATAAAACAAAGATGGATGGTAAAGTACAGCAGGTATACCCAAGAAAGAACTGGTCTAGCTTTATGTTCTGGAACTGTTCACACCCTTGGTTAAAGACAGAACTAACTATATCCGATGTTAATATTAAATCAGGTACATGGCTACATGGATTTCATTGGTGTGACAGTGAAGATATAGGAAGCATAAACGAAGAATGGAACTGGCTTGATGATCATTCTTCTCCTGATATTGAACCTAAGTGCGTTCACTTTACTACTGGTGGTCCCTTGTTTAGAGCATGGGAACCTAAAAGAAAAATAGATGAACAGTACGCTAAAGAATGGACAGAATTATACGAGGAGATGGCACAATAAAATGATCAGATTTGTAACTTCATTCAGTGCGGCTGGCTATATTAGCTATGCCAAGAATATGCTGGAATCAGTATCTAAGTTTTGGAAAGACGATCTAAAACTTATAGCTTATTATCACGATTGTCCTGATGAATTGGTAGCAGAGTTTCCACAATCAAAGGTAATTGAATATAGAAACCTTAATGATGTAGAAGATATGATTTCTTTTAGAGAACATATGAAGATACATGATGGTACGGAAGGTGGTAAGGTAGATTATAGCTGGCGTATGGATGCTATTAAATGGTGCCATAAAGTATATGCTATGACTGATCTATCTCTAGAGATAAGTGAGAAGGAAGCTAAAGGTGGATGGTTGATATGGTTAGATGCTGATACAGAAACTACCAAACCTTTAAGTGAAGAAAGAGTTCTCGCCTTTCTACCAGAGAAAGCAGAGCTTGTACATCTAGGACGTAAGGATGTAGATTATAGTGAGACTTCTTTCGTAGCTTTTAATCTTGATTATCAGTCACCTCACTATATGTTAGCAGACCTGCGAGGATGCTATGATATTGGTGAGGTTGTGTCATACAGAGAATGGCATGATGGCTTTATCTTTGAGCGGCTGCTAAAGATTTATATTGCTCACGGTATGAAAGTACATAACCTTACACCGGATGTTAAAGGGCTATCTGCTTTTGCTAATTCTCCTGTATCTCAATACATGAAACACTTCAAAGGTAATCTAAAGAGTGAGTTGTCTGACGACACGGTTGCTCCTGACATTGGTCTTCCCCGATATAGACAGTTAGCAGAGCTTGTCCGTGCTTATGCTACTGACTGTATTGTAGAAGTAGGTACATGGAATGGTGGTCGTGCTATTGAAATGTCCTTGGCTGCTTTTGAGAAGAGCGATAAGGTAAGATATGTAGGCTTCGATTTATTTGAGGAAGCTACAGAAGAACTAGATTTAGTAGAACTAAATTCAAAGGCACACAACAAAGCCAAGGCAGTACGAAAACGATTGGCTGATTTCAAAAGAAAAATGAAGGAAGAAGGTAAGACATTTACCTTTAACCTATTCAGAGGAGACTCTAAAGTAACTCTAAAGAAAGCACAGAAGAAACTAAAGAAGGCTTCGTTTGCTTTCATTGATGGTGGACACAGTGAAGAAACTGTACGTTCAGACTACGAAAACTTAAAGCATGTACCCTGTATTGTATTTGATGATTTCTTTTCTAAGGATGAGAACGGAAACATCTTAGACGATGAGTACTTAGGAACCAACAGACTTATTGAGTCCATGCCAGATAAAAGGATAACTGTATTACCATCGCAAGACAGGGTAAAGGGTGGTGGTAGAACTCATCTTGCTGTTCTCCTTAATGATGACGATCTGCCAGACATACCTGCAGACTTAAAGAAGATGCCTATCATTGTACAGCCAAAGGATTCTGTACCTAAAGAATATATCTGGGATAATATTAATAAGAATGTAGACCTAATCTCTAAGTGGGATATAGTTAAATCATGTGCTATCCACGAAGAACATGCTATCATTGTTTCTGGTGGACCTTCTACTGATTACGAAGAAATAAAGAGAGTTCAAAAAGAAACGAACGGCAGGATTATCTGTGTGAAGCATAGCTACCCAAAACTTTTAGAGGCTTGCATACAACCGTGGGCATGTGTTATACTTGATCCTCGACCAGTAACAGGTACAAGTACACACGGCATACTACGGTCATCCTTGTTTGATACTGTAGACGATAAAACAAAATTCTTTATTGCTTCTATGACTGATCCTAGTGTTACTGAGTTGCTCCAATCTAAAACAAATAACATCTATGGTTGGCACGCCTTCTCTCAGGCTGTAGCAAAACAAGTTAAGGGTCAGGCAAATGGAGAAGTAGAGGTAGATGAGAAGTTAAATATAAGTGATAAGACAGTGTTTGTTAATGGAGGAACTTGTGCTGCTATGCGATCCATAGGCATGATGCATATCTATGGTTTCCGTAACTTCCATCTGTTTGGTTTTGATTGTAGTTTAGATAGAGAACTTACAGAGGAAGATAAAAAAGAAACAGTTCAAGAAGGAAGACCCAAGTATATGAGAGTTGAAACTAATGGGGTTGAGTTCTGGACTACAGGAGAACTCTTGGCTATGGCACAAGATTGTGAAAGACTATTTGATAATACTGAAGTAGAAATGAGTATTAATATTTATGGAGAGAACACATTAGTCTCCGAAGTATACAAAGAATCCAAGCAAAACGATAGATTACATTACTTGGATTTAATCTTAGAACAAGAAGCAGCATAAAGGAGTATTCTAAATGCTAGAAATGGTCATGTCTAATAGTGAACTTATCATATCAACCGTGACAGGTATTGTTACTGTTGCTAGTCTATTGGTTGCAGGTACTAAAACTCCTGCACCTGATTCCGTTCTGGGTAAGATATATAAAGTGCTTGAGTTCTTGAGCCTGACAGTAGGAAAGGCAAAGGAAACAGGCAAGTAATTACTCACAAGACAGGGGCATTTAATATAGTGTCCCTGTCCTTACCTTCAAAAGGAGAATGAAATGCTATCCCTCTTCTCATCTCTATTTGGATTCTTTACTAGAGTTCTTCCTTTAATCTTTGCTTATAAAGCTGGCAGTGATGCTGCTAAGAAGGCTGGGTTAGAAGATGCTTTAGATAAAGTTAATGAAAGGAATAAAATTGAAAACGAAATTAACATGCTTTCTTCTGGCGATGTTATTAAGCGGTTGCGTAAGCGTTGGCGGCGGGACGCTTAAATGTAGCTGGACTAAGCCAATAAGTATATCAAATAAAGATCAACTTAGTGAAACAACAGCAAGACAGATACTAACACACAACGTAGCGTGGGAAAAATTTTGCGGGTAGAACGATGGCAGAATTAAATTTAAAACAAGAGAAGTTTTGTCAGGCATACGTTGTTCTTCGTAATGCTACGGAGTCTGCTAAGTCAGCAGGATACTCTGCCGTGTCTGCACATACTCAAGGACACAGGCTAGTACAACGAGAAGACATCAAGGAAAGAATAGAAGAACTAGAAAAAGAATTAGAGACAAAGATAGATGTCATCTCTGAAATAGAAAACCAATATACCTATGCCAAGAATAATGGTCACACCAACAGCGCCATCAAAGCTTTGGAAGTTTTGTCTAAGGTCAGGTCAGTTAAAGATGAAGAAGTAATTAAATCTATCGCTGAATTGGAACACGATATAGTTACTAACCTAGAAATTCTAGGAGAGGAAAGAGCATCTAAAATATTTCTTGAGTGTGAATGGTTCCAAGAGGAGGAAGAAGATGATATTCAGGAGGAACCAGTGGAATCAGGGGAAATTGCTACGATTTAGAGAAAATTGTCTCGCTAGGAGAGCCGCTGAGTAGCCTTCTCTTAGTTCTATAGGGCAACCTACCAGAAAGAATGCCGATCCTCTGTGTGGCTCTGAGAGTTTCACCCAGAGGATTTTGCTATTTTAGACCTAAGATTACTACCTTACTGTATACTGTACCATGTAGAGCCAGTAACCAGTAGAAGAAATGCTCCTATGATAATCAAATGTCCTTTGCATTCAAAGAATTTTACTTGTAGTTCAGTGATAAAATCTAACACCCTAGTTATACACCGAAGCTGGAACCACATCCACAAGAACTAGATTGCATTGGGTTACGAATTGTCAGATAGCTACCACCTAATTCTTTAATGTAGTCTATCTCTGATCCACCTATATATAATTCTGCTAGTGGGTCCACCACTAAGATATCATCTATTGGGTCTGACCAATTTACATCAGGATAATCTTCTGCCTTACTCCACACATATTCAAAGCCAGAACATCCACCACTCTTTACCCCCAAAGAAATATGCTTGCCATCTTCTGCTACACTACGAAGATATTCTTTTGCATCGCTTGTCAATGTAACAATCGTTCTATCCATTAAGATGTATTCCTTTCTGAATCTAGAGGGGGATGCTTTCCATTGTGCATGTGCTGGAGTACTACTATATCTTCTTCTAGCTTGTGGAGTCTAGTTGCAGTCTCTCCCTTTCTTCTATTCTCTGAAGCAAGATTAGAAGGACTAAGAATATCAGCTAATATTTTAATCTGGCTTTTCATAACAGAAACATTATTCTCTGCCTTATCAAGCTCTCTGTTCAGTTCATCAATATGACTCTTCATCTCTTCTTGGGTAGCTTTCAAGGTAATAACTTGCGCCCTGACTAGACCCCATGCTCCAGCTAGGGATGCTACTACTGCCCCTACCTGAAATAAAAATTCAGCATTCATTTCCATTTTGTTTTGGTACTCTTTACTCTTTTACGTATATTTCAATTTCTGGCGTTTCTTCTAGAAGATTCTTATTGTGAAAAAGAGTTTCGATATCACGCATATTATCCCGCAAATATCTCATCCTCATGTCATAACGTAAACCAGTTCTATCAGATAATGTTTCATTTATATTTTTCCAGAAGGAATCATTTCCGTACCCTTTACCCTTACCATAAGATCGACCACGCATAGCTGCCTCAATAACGTCATTAGAAAGACCTGTCTTTGCAGTTTTACCTTGATACTTTAGAAATCTTCTTATCTGGTTCTTATTCATAACACCATCTAAATTTTCTATGATCTTAGCTAAAGCTCGTTGTTCTTCATATTTAACTTGAAGTAGTTCGGCATACTCTTCTAGTATCTTCTTGTCCGTAGCCATAACATTTTCTGGAGTACTTCTAGCTGTATTCTCTAACATAGTTTTTAAATTTGAAGAAAAATCCTTGTCTTCTTCCGACACATTCCTAGCAACTTCTTTCAAAGCAAAAGCTAGTCCTAGTTTAGGATTAAATGTTTTCTCTTTGACAAAAGGAACAGTACCTAACCCAGCTTTATTTAAGTAGTCTCCCAAACCTTCAGCTTTCTCAGAAGGAACTCCAAACCTACTAGGATATAGCATCTCTTCTGCACCTAAAGACATACCACCAGAATGATAAGTTAAGTCTCTTATGATATTAGCGTATCCCGGTTCTATTGTTTTAAGTGCATTCTTAAAAGAGTAGTCTTCACCTGTTTTTACATAATTCCACATTTCATCAGCAAACTGCAAAGCTAAACTAGGTTGTACATAAGGTTTAATTAAACCAAGGAAAGAGTCTTTTACAGCTTCACCTAAGTTTTCACTTACATCTTCTCCTCTGAATGCTTTTAACATAATCGGCATCACGGCATCTAGCATATCACTATCAGGATGTATGTAATTTAGATTATGATATCTTATCGTATCGTCTTTATCTTTTCCTGTAATAAGAAGCGCACCATCCTTATCGTACTCAGGAGCATTCTTTCTTAGAGTCTCTTCTTCTCCAACAAAACCATTAAACTTATTCCATAAATGTGTCCCAGCGTGAAGACCACCAACCATTGTACCAAAGCTTGCTAGTCTATGCATACCTTGTCTTGCTAACTGCCAGTTACCTTCAGCCGCACCTCTTGATACTTCTTCAGAAGCAAGCTTCATAATGTTGTATCTATTTCGTATACGCTCTGCAGGATAAGCAGTAAACGAACCAATAATAGGTACAGCCCTCATCATCTCTAAAAGTTTAGGAACACGATCATAAACAGGAGTAATATTAGCTGTAGTTCTAGCTGCTTCCTCTTTTAGATAAGCATTCTCTAGTAGCTGTCTGGCTTGTTTCTTATTCTTAACTTTAGGATCAAAGAAAAAGTCCTTCTGAAATTTATCTAGTATTTCATTCTGTCTCTGTTTGGAATACTTATCAAATACTTTTTTAGCTTTATTTTTTTCGTTAACAAAAGTACCATACTTAAAGACATCATCACCAGCAGCATAAAATTCCCTCATCCTTCCTGCTAATCTAGCACCTCTATCACCAAATACAGACAACCCGCCAGACCTTGCAAAGTTAGCTGCCTTCATCTTCATTCCTGTTAGACTATGAATGTCTCCATCTGTCCAGAAACTCTGGTTATTTTCTCTGTTAGATATATCTCCTAACCGTTTCATTGCTTGATTGAGATCAATGTTCGACCCCTTCAAACCAGAATTAATAAACTCTTCCTCTAAAAGAGTCCTTTCTTTTTTAGATAATTTTCTGTATGAATTAGAAAGAGCATTAATAATACCTCTTGTGTTACCACCAGCTATAGTATATCCTGCCGCACCTAAGATATTACGCCCCATAGCTATAGGACTGTATAGAGTCTTACCTCCCTTTGAAAATCCTTGTAACCCAGAAAGGGTTCTAGCTATACCACCTAAAATACCTTCTTCATTAAATCTACTTGTTTCATCAAGAAGCATCTTTAATTTTTCACCTTCTTTCCTAGTAACAAAGGTGTACTTCAAGCCTTCTTCAATTACATCATCCTCTAGATTTGTTACTGTCTTATCCTTTGCAAGTTTTTTATGATCAGCATCTTTAGCTACACCAACCAAACGCATTATATCTGGTCCTAATTTTTTTACTGCTTCAGCCCGTGCCGCATCAAAACTTCTTGCCTTAGAAATATGACCATAGTTATTTCTGACTGAATCATAAGCTATGTTTCTGATAGCATTAGTTCGTGCCGCAGACTCAATTAAACCATTTACACTTTCCAAGACCCTCAAAGCAGGATCGTTATTCTGACCCATAATTTTCCGTACTAAAGGAGATATCTTTTCCTGATCTAATGCTCTGATTCTTTTCTTTAAAAGTGGTGCAGTTTCTTTTCTTAGTTTAATAGTTGGAGTATAAAGAGTTTTAGCAATCTTAGTAATAATAGCATCTTCATTACCTGCTTCTTCAGGTATTATTTTTTTAGTATCAAGGTTTATATAATCTTGGGCTAAGTTTCTCCATAAACGTGACTTAGGATTTTTTCTGACCTGCAGTTTAAGTTTTTGAAGAACATCTGGATTATCAGCTACAAACTTTTTAAAGGGAACTGATCTCTTCTGTGTTGTATATACATCATAAATATTTCTGACGTAATCCTTCTTTGTATTAAACAAACCTTTTATCTCTTTAGATAAAGCAGCCTCATCAGCAAAGTCCTGTGCCTCTTTAATCTTTATTCTGGATGCATCTAACAAGTCTGCTGCTGTAGCGTCTTCCTTACGCAAGGCACTCATAGCTTTCTTATCACCTTCAAGAGCTTTATTAACTAAAGCTTTACCTTGTTCTGAATTAAGTCTGGGATTAGCTTCAATGGCTTTGGTAAAGTTCTTATACAGAATATCCGCATCTTCTTTTAATAGGAGCATCTCTCCTGTAGGTCTTTCGATAAGCCTTCTCTGCATTTCTGAGACACCTGCAGTAGGTAAGAGATACCTAGCCATAAAATCTTTTCCTTGAACTGCTGCATCTGTTACCTGTTGTGGCACAACCTTATCCGCTACCTTACCCGCTACCTTACCTAAACCTTTCGCTCCTGCTGTACCTGCAATACCTACAAGAGGACTAGCTATACCTTCTAATGCTCCTTGCGTCAACGCCCTCAACGGGTCAACCTCATCAATAAGGTTTAAATCTTTCTCCATACCTTGTTTTTCTAGACTGTGGTATGCGCCACCTGCACCAGCAATAGAACCATCTACAGCCAGAGAAGTACCATATGCTTTTAAAGCAGGTTTACCTAGTACTGCTTTAAGTCTGGCTCTGATACCAGCTTTAGCTGCTTGTTTTGCTGCCTCTTTAGCTCCAAACGCAGCTACTCCTGCAGTACCAAATGTAAAACCACCAGCAATAATAGAAGCAAGATTACTTGGATCAGCGAGAGCAGCACCAGTATAATCCAAAGCTGCATCCCAAAGGTCAGCACCTCCATCTGCACCAGCCCAAGGTAACTTCTCTATTTCCTTGAGGGCATGTGCAAACAACACCTTCTGGTCATCGTTCATGTCCTCCACTTTACTGGAAGCATTTATGATAGAACCTAGATTAATATCTCGCCATCTATTATTCTCTAAGAAGTTATCTACAATAGCTTTATTATCACCATAGGCTACTTCATTACCTAAAGCTTTGTCAGAATGCCACATGGCATCGACCAAATCTTGATCGTTATATATACTTTCTATGGTTCTTTGACTAGCTTCCATTTTTAGTCTACTTCTCCTATGATCTAAGTTTCACCGCAAGCTCGGCTTCACTCCTCGGTGCCCGCACGTCCGGTTTTACCTCTACTATATTTTTTCCTCCTGCGCGTGCAAGTGTATCAAGAGCATGGCGAGCTTTAGGGTCTATAACTGATCTTATTCTAGCAATATCTTGATCAGTTCCCTCTCTAATAGCTTTCATAAAAGCTGTGGCTTCTTTAGGACTTAGATAACCTTTCGCTGCTGCTTTCTGTACAGCAGTAATCAAAGTTACTTGTTTTTGTATATCAGAAATATCTGATTCAGCAGCTTTTACATCTACCTTTGATTCTTGTAAAGCTAACTGTTCAGCTTCCTTTTGTCTTGCTTTAATCTTTTCTGGAGTATCTGCAAAAGCACCAGCAAATGCACCCAGATTACCCTTCCTTTGAACTTCTGAAGGATCAGTAAAAGCAAATCTTAAAAGACCAGCTATAAGTTCATCCTTATCTCCACCTTCTAATCGCGCTCTTTGCGCTGCTAATAAATCCTTTTCTGTAGCTGCTGATTTTTGCCTGAGTTTACTTAACTCTCTTTGCTGAGTCATTGCATCTATAAGACCACTTAGTGCTATACCTTGAAAAGGATCGCTATAAGATTCGGTTGATATTGTTTCAGTGACCATCTCACCTGTCGGCATCTTATATCCACCAGATATATCTCCATAATCGATCTTACTTCCCTGATTATACCTACCTATCTTACCACCAGATTTAAATTTAAACTTACCGGCAGCACCTAATAGTCCTGCTATACCAGCCGCATTCTGAGCAAAAGAAGAGCGTGGCACAGTTGACGATTGTCTGGTAGCTGTACTGGCAGGAAGAGGTGCAGAAAATCCTCTGAGAATAGCAGAATAATCCTGCAAAGTTCTTTCAGGAAATGTCCTATCAATTTCAAATTCCTGTTGGGCAATATCTATAGCCTGTTGACCCCTCTGTTGTTGTGTCTGACCAACACCTTCCAACGCAGCAATTTCTCTTAGTCTTTGGGTTGGTACGGTCGTACCTAAATTAGCAAACTGCTGACCAGCCCCAAGCTCCCTCGCTCTCTGTTGCGTCAATCTAGTTTGAGCATCCTCAAATGCAGACGCTAATCCTCTGGATTGAATATCTGCAAGGTTTCTTGCTGTATCTCTTTCATGTTCTGCAGATAGAATAGCTTCTCTTGATCCACCAAAACCACCGGCTCTAGCCGCCCTGCCAGCAATTTGTTGAGCTACTGTATCTGCATCTCTCCTTGCCTCTCTTCTCTCAATATCCAAAACATTTTGAATATAAGGATTCATAAATTGACCTACAGATTCAGGAGTAGGTGCAGCACTAGAAGCTTCAGTTAACTGTGCAGCCCTGTTAAAGAAAGGATCACTTACACCTACAGTATCTCGCACACCTTGGAAAGCTGTTGTTTGATCTGGAGTAAATGCTGCCAAACGTGGACCTTCAAAAGGAGTGTAACCTTCCTCTTCTCTTTTCTCTTGGATAGCTTTAGCCTTACCAAAGATATCTCCAATAAAAGGTTTTAGTTCTGTAGGAAATTCTGTTTGCTGAACTTGAGTAGTTTGAGTAGGCGCACTCTGTCTTCCACCACCACCAAATTGAATTAGATTAGTGTGTGGATTAATAGTGCCTGACCCACCCATAGAACGCAGGACTTCCATTTCCTCCTTGTTCACATGAGCAAGTTCAGTATCACCATCAATACCTTTACCAGCTAAGTCTTTATAAAGACAGTTATACAGAGAAATCTTCTCTATAGTAGACAGACTATCAATATTTTTCATCCCAAGGTCCATAGTTATATATCCTTTGTTAATGCTGTGTATGATTTTTTAAAACCAACTTTATTTAAAGCTTTAAGCCAACCACTTCTTCCTAGTATCTCTACTCTCTTTAAGTTATTTAACTTTATGTATTTCATTAGTTCAGAATCCTTACCCCACATATCCTTTATGCATCTAATAAACTTATTATTCTCTGCCCCTATGTGTACTATTTCTAGTACACTATATTGAGGGTATTCTATTATTGCTGTTGTCCCTGCAAAAACTATTCGCTTATCTTCTTCTGAACAACCTACCCATAAAGTTAATCTTCCATCTAGTAAGCTAGAATAAATATCTTCTATTAAATATTCTCCGTCATTATATTCTAAAGCTTTCTTTAATAAATGTGATACATAAGGAAAAGTAATGTGAGTACAGTTCTGCTCAATTTTAATTAACTTCATTCTATACTAATGCTGACAATCCTCTCTGAGGATTTACTCTTTGTTGCTGACGTTGTGTACCAAAAGATTGCTGCCTTAAACTCTTTACGAACTGATCAAGTTCTTTTGCACCTGCATTAGAAGAACCATTACCTAACATAGCTACCGCATCTGCAGGAAGAACGTACTCATCCCTGCTTAACAAAGCCATATCAGGGTTCTTTCCTTCTACCTCAAAGAGAATTTGATCAGACTGACCATCACCTTTACCTATAACTTGTCCTTCAAAGTACTGGTCTATTGTACCACCTTCTGAAAGTGGAAGAATACTTTTTAGATGTTGTAAAATATTGCTATTATTAGGCATAGACTTCTGTTCGTCTCTTTTCTGACTAGCAATACGTCTATGCTCTCCTTTAGTAGAACCAAGATTTAAGGCAGGTTCAATAGACTTTTTACCTAACTTATAGTATTCATGTCCTGAAATCTTATTTTTATCTGTAGCTGATAAATTTTTACTGGCTTTTGTTGCTCCTAATAGATGAGATGCAGCCAACATTCCAGCAACATGTTCTGGACTTGAGTCCTTTTTAAAAACATCTTTCCCTTTTAGTGTCTTAAAATTACGTTCAGCATAATCGTTAAAAAGCCTATCTTGTAAACTTGTATCTTTAAAGAAACTATCTAAATCTGTTATACCATTTTTTCCTGTCCAGTTCTTAGGATTCCACATAGCTTTATTACCAAGCTTACTCTTTCCTTTTTTTATGTATCCTAAATCTTCTAATGCCGCTGCACCAAATTGATAACCACCTACATATTTATATGGATTAACCGACGAATAGTTTCCACTACTTTCCCTTTGTAACATTCTTTTTCTTAACAACTCTTTACTAAGCGGGTCTAATCTTCCACCTTTAGCTAAACCAACAAGACCACCTCTTGCCAATGCGTCATCAGGACCAGCGGCTTCATCTGCACCTGCTGCTTCCGCATCTGCTTCTGCTTCTGCTGCTTCTGCTGCTGCACCTACATCCGCTTCAGTATCTGCCATACCCATTGCTGCTGCTACTCCCGGTCCCGCTATATCATCTCCAGACATTCCAGCAGTATCAGGATCACCATCGTCACTAAATACATTTACTGGTTTAGGAATAGGAGCAATAGGAGCAACTGGTTCTTCAGGAGTTTCTATAACTTCTTTGCTAGAATCTTCTACTATTCTTCCTAAAGCATCTCTTAATATTTCTTCGTGTTGTGTCTGGAAAATATCTACAGGAGATTCTTCTTGTCCTATAGAAGCTCTTCTTCTTAGTGTGTCATAGTTAAAAGGAGGAAGAGAAGGAACCTGTTGTCTTAGAGTAGGATTTAACATCTGAGCAATATTAGATTTAGGTTGACCACCTACAGCCAGTTGCATAAGACCTGTATTAGGTTGCTGTTGTGGCTGAGACATAGCCTCTCCTACTTTGAACATCTCATCAAAGACATTCTGATGTTGTGGATTATCACTGAACATGAAGTTAGTTACGTTACTTCTTTGTTGTGCAGGTTGTTGATTTGCTAAACTAACTAAACCACCTTCATTTGCTCTTGCAATAGGATTAAATGCACCGGGTCCAAAGAAACTATAATTACCTCCTTGAGTAGCCTGACGACGTAATTCTTCTTCAGTACGAGGAGCGCCTTCCCTACGTTCACGATTAAAAGTATACTGTGTAAGTGGTGTTATAGGTGGACTAGGAGCAACTTCTCCTCCTCCTTCATCCCCAGCAAGACCCGCAGCAGCTAAACCGGCTCCCCCTAAAAGAAGTTTATTTTTATTTGCACCAAGCCAAGATTGTAGACTTGACGGTTGAGAAATGACAGGCGCAGGAGACGGATTAAATATTTTCATTCCTCCAAAAGTAGAATCTACTATGCCACTTGTTGCCGCTGGCGCAACCGCAGTTGCCGCTGGCACACCCGCAGTTGTCCCTGTCGCTACTGCTGTACTCCCTGTAGTTGTTGCACTCCCTGCATTTGCTGCACCACTCGTTACTGCCTCTCCACCTCCTCCAAAGGCACCACCAAATATACCAGATGTTGCTCCTGCCATAAGACCACCTAGTGCAGCTTGTCCAAAAGGTTGACCAGCTAATAATCCACCACCAAAACTGCCTAACGCAGAACCAATCATAGCACCACTAGTACCTGAAAGAAGACTGCCCATCGCACCTGATCCAAGAGCAGAACCAATACCGGGCATAATCATAGAACCAGCAATACCACCTATAATAGGTAATGCAGCTTTAAGACTGAAAGCTTCAGGTAAACCAGTATCAGGATTAACAGTTAACTCACCTAAAGAAGCCAAGCCTCTAATCTCTGGCTTAGACATATGAACAAGTTCAGTATCTCCAAACCTACCATTCATAGCCATAAGATTAGCTAGACCACTATAAGGAGCATCTCGATTTACCATATACGCCATTACTAGATTACCTTCGCTTGTTTAGGGTTCATATAGTTAGACTGCGATTTAGTCATATCTGCATGTAAAGTATTAGGATTATTATACACCGAATCTTTAGGATATGCCATACCCTGTTCGACAGTAGATTCCACATAACCTTTATTCATATTCTGAATATAAGTACTATTATATAATATATCTAATATCTTCTGTGATTGTGTCATAGTCATCAGTTAAAGTTTACCCATCCTGTTCCACTTACATATCCTTTAAACTTTCCTTCTCCAAGAGAGAAAGCTATATCTCCACTAGCAGGTCTACCTATAGAAGTCACAGTAACAACAGAGTAAACCTTAGTAGATGGTGTGTTATCAACTTGAGTATCTCTTAATTCCAGTAAAGTTTTAAGTTGTCCTGCCCAAGAAGACAAGTCTCTATAGAGTTTCTTTATCTCTTCATCTTGATAGAGTAAAGAATAAGAAGGGAGTTCAGGATAAATCATTATCGTTTACCGTCTGGCTGTAGAGCTATCCTCATATTACCCCATCTCCACTCCGCACCTACATCAGAAGTAGAAACTCTTACGTTAGCCTGTCTTCCTCTTGCTCTCAAATCTACTTTATTGGTAGCTAGATTTAAAGTATACGGTCCTTTTTCTGTAGCTGTATCAGCAGGATAATCCTTTAAGTTAATAGAGAAGTTTAGATTTGTTCCTGCACCAAATGTAAAATCAGGAATAACCCTGCTTAAAAACATTATGTCTCCACCATCCTGTAAATCAAAATCAGCAGATTCCAAGAACGATGTTAGTGCCTTACCATCTCCAGTAAATATATCATCAGGTTCGTTGTTCCAGATACGGGTTCCATCTGAAGCACTTACTCTTCCTGTTGTAATTGTGTTATCAAAGATACTATCATCTGCATAGGTAGTGAAGAAGTTTGTTCCGTACACCCAAGTATTTTCTATGTAGTTAAAGATAACATATGCATCTGGCTCAGAAGAACTCTCTGTAGGATACAACCAAATAATTTCGTGGAACTCTGAATTAGTAGCACAGAAAACCTTTGCTTTCTGCGTCATATTAAAATCATCATACAAATGTCTTCTTATTGTACAGTCAAGCTTTCTTACAGAACCATCAAATACATAGAAGTTATCATCACTCATCCAGAATGCTGCTGAATCTACTGCTATAGCACCGTGTTGTCCTATCAAACCACAGTTAGAACCTAATTGTTGAATACTAAATGTAAAAGGAGGACCAACAAATTGCAAACCATACAAAGCATTATCTGTCCATATAAGGATAGAGTTTCTTGTTCTGATACCAGCTATAATTTCTGTACCATCCACAACGACCAGTTCTCCTGATGTTGTACTGATTGAAGGTGTCCAGTTATTATAGTCTTGTTGGTCTGCCCATCTAATAAGCATAGGATTAAAATCATTAGAAGCAAATTCGTTTGTACCTAAAGCAACAACGTGTCTATCATTAGGAGATACTACAATACTATTAATATTATTAGGACTATTAGGAACAATCGTAGCTCTTTGAGGTGTTACACTAGCATCTGCATCCCAATGACAAAGTTTATTTCCTCTTTTAACTCCTAGTAAGTCTTCTCCAAATGTATCTAAAGACCACTGAGTAGCAGCAAAAACAATATCAGATGTACCTGCAGCTTCGTTCCAAGCTCTTGCTGATGTTATAGATGTACTTGACGCAAGGTATGTTGCTGCACCGTAGCCAGTTCCTTGAATACTATCGTTTGATCCAGTAGATATAAGAAAGTGTGCAGTGCCTTGTCCCGGTCCTGCTTGAGTAGCGTTAGATGCATACTCAACCGATACAGCAAAGCTATTCACACCTACAACACTGACAACTTCTAGGACAGGACCACCAAAAGCAGAGGCAGCAAAGTTTGTTCCTTGACTAAAGCCATTAATAGAAGTAGAAGTAAATTCTATGAAGTCTCCTATACTGGTGTTGTTATTTGTAAGACTTACATAAACTAAATTCTGACCAGAGATAGTACTGAAGTTACCCGTAGTCCCATCATTACCGATAGTAACAGTACTAACAATAGGTGTTACATCATAAGGAAAAGAACCATCTACTATATAAAGTTTCTTCTCTGTTCCTACAGAAAGAAGTTTCTCTGAATTATTTTTCGACCACGTTATTAAATCTCTACCAATGCCAGCAATTGTTCTGTCATCATCTATTGTAAATTTATTGTAGCCTCTTAAATTCTCTGGTTTGCCTTCTCTAAAGCGCACACGATCACCATCAAACCAACGACCTTCTTCAGAGTACTGGGTTGATTCTCTGTGAAATCCCGGTTTAAGATTTAACTTAGCTAGTTTGGAAATAGTAGACGCCATTTACTATCCTTATAAATTAAAATTATTTAAAATCAGAAAGAAATACAGTATCTATTTTATCTGCTGCTCTAACATTGTAAACAAGTAAATCTACAGCATTAGCATCTGTAGTTAATGTAGGTGCAGTTCCACCACTAAATTTCCAGTAACTTCCGTAGGCTAATGTTCGTGATCCTGTACCATCTTGTATTACATATATCTGTCCTGTTTGACCTATAGTAGGATTACTAGGATTTTCTAAAGTTCTATTTCCTCCTAGTGTAACAATAAAATTATTACCATCATTTAAATCTACAGCAATACTAGCTGCGTCCGTTAAGGTTGAAGGAGGCATAATACCTCTTGTAACAGATGCATTAACTATAGCTGCAGAAGAAACACTTACATTTTCTATACGTCCAGCAGTGACTCTTAAATCTGTTACTGAAATACTAGTGTTAAATGTAGTAGCACTAGTGAAGCTGGCTAGACCAGTAAATGCATTTGTGCCAGTAAAGGTGTTGGTTGTTCCTGCATATATATCACTTACACTTGTATATCCTTCTACTGGATGAACAGAAACACCATCACAGATAAACTGAGAAATTCTTCCTACCTTAACTAAGTTACCAGAACCTGTAGCAGTCTTTAATGTGACTGTTCTTGCTGTTGGATTTCTAGTTGTGCTGTCATTGATAACATAACCCTTGTTGACATTAGGTATAACAACATTAAGATTAGAAGTTACTTCTCCTTGTAGTTCAATAAAGGGTGATCTAGACTGATCAGTAGTCCCATCATTAGCAGACAGAGTTACATTAGCAGAAGATACAGAAACAGTAACGTATGCAGCTACAGCTTCATCCAGCAAATCAATAACATTCTGATTGAGCCGTAATCCCCAAGTATTAGGATTCTCTCCATCTCCCTGCTTCTCTAGTCTAATTCTAGAAGTATAAGTACTCGCCATTTTTTATTCCTTACTAAATTGTTAAAGGTTTACCTAATACTATTAAATAACCTATTACATTCTCTGGTTCCCCTATAGAAGAAACACCAACCATTGTTGTAGTTTTTCCATTGTAGTCTTTATAATCTCCTATAATAACTGCTATCTCTAAGTGTAAAGGAGGATTAAAAGCCATACAACTACCTTGCATTAATTTAATTTGTATTAACTGATTCATCTGTAACATAGACTGAGTATCTGCATAGCCTATTTCTAAAATATCTTTTTCAGTTTTACAAACTATAATACTTCTTATAGCATCTCCTATTTTCCAGTATATATCCTTCTGTTTTTGTTCATTAGCACCAACTACCGTACTAAAGAAAAGAATAGAAGCTACAAAAGTAGCCAAGAAAATTAATTTTTTTATCATATATTCCCTGCCTTTGCATACATATCTTTAACTTTATCCCTTAACTCTTTTATTGCAACCGGATCGACCCACTGTTCTTCGTTATAACCTAATAACTTAAAATATGTATTTGTTCGTTGGTTTTGCTGAAAGGTTTTTGGATCAGCTAAATGTCTAAACTTTCCTGCACATAATTTTTCTAGTATAACATCATCAAGTTCTTGACCTGTCTCTGGTCTAACCTCATTTAGAAGTAAGTCTGTGCAAAAATAACATATTCCTTTATCACCTTTACAAGTACAATCAGTAATAATATTTCTTAGTTCTTGTGGTAATTTTTCTCGTTGACTCCATTTAGCAGACATTTCTTTTATTACTTGGTTACTATTTTCTAATGTAACACCTTTAGTTAATGACCAAGAAGGATGAATAAAGTCATATCCTGATCCCTTTTGAATAGAAACACCCTTTGAAAGATGACCATTTGTATCTTCGGCTGCTTTCCCACTGCTGATTAAATCAATATTAAATTCTTTTGCAATTTCTATATATGTTTTTTTTGTATTTGTTTGCACACTATTATCAAAGGTATAAGTAAATCCTTCTCTTATAGGAATAATATCAGGTGGAAAAAATCTAGGGCAACTGCGTTCTATAGTTTCAAAATCTCGTATATTATCTTTAAACCATTTAACTCCTCTGTAAAAATGTTCTCTTTCAAAAGCAGTATATTCATCTGAAGAATAATACATATCTAAAAACATAGCTACTACTTCGTAGTCTGTTTCTGTTAACCAACGATACATTCCATAAGTACTGTTGGTTCCTAAACCACTATATGGTACTAATACCCTCATGCTTGTTCATTTCCGTTATAAGTACCCGAACCAGACTGAGCAACTGTACGACCATTCTTATCTATAGAATCACCGCCGGGACCACCAGAACCGGCTGAATATGTAAGAGTACACAGACATATACCTTGTTGACCGGGAGTACTACCAGTACCAC